>OBUR01000121.1_pt1 | contig 41290 bp, 53 predicted proteins | sample 1475951 | NCBI WGS metagenome assembly OBUR01 (sample SAMEA2579957, study PRJEB22360) | human gut metagenome
CTTTATATCTAATAAATCATGGCTTGATGGGCCGCTAGCCATTCGCTCTTTGGCAGAACATCCATGACCCGCTTTTCAACTTCCAATGGCGTAGCTGATTTCTTGACAATATCATGGTGCTTACAGATCCGCTCCACATGGGTATCGACAGCAAAAGCTGGAATACCAAAACCTACACTCATGACAACATTTGCTGTCTTGCGCCCTACTCCTGCTAGGCTTTCTAACTCTTCACGAGTCTGAGGCACTTGCCCATCAAAGTTGTCTAGCAATTGTTGGGCACATTTTTTGAGAAATTTGGCCTTATTTCGATAGAGGCCTAATTTAGAAATATGCTTGGCAATATCAGCTTCACTGGCTGCTGCCATGGCTTGCGGGGTTGGAAAAGCCGCAAACAAACCTGGTGTCGCTTTGTTAACAGCCGCATCAGTCGTCTGAGCCGAGAGCATAACCGCTACTAACAATTCAAAATGATTACGAAAATCCAGACTTGGCTTGGCATCTGGAAAAAGGGCGATAATTTCTTCGATCACATGACGTGCCCGTTTCTTTGATAAAACCATATTCTCTCCTTTACATTACTAGTCTTTATTATAGCATGAAAGTTCCCTATTTCTGAAAGAATCGGCTTCAAAAAAGGACTAGTCCGTAGACGAGTCCTTTTCAATTAGTCTATAAAATGAGTATGCTTGGTAATCCATTGAGTGACCTTGATATTTAACCAGAACACATAGATCCCAAATGTAATGATGGTAAAGAACCACCATTTGATCCAATTTCCAAATAACTGCATAGCCGTGCCGTCAAAATACTGACGACGACCATCAATCACGGTATGCTTGACCTTCCAGTTATACATAATGCACATGCCCCAAGGAGCACAAATCCCAAAAGTAAATACTGTAATGAAGGTTGCTAATAAAACATGGCCAATATATGAAAATAGGCCTCCATCAAAATACGATTCACGATACATGTTCAATTTCCCTATATTTTTTTCTACACCAATCTCTTCAAGAAAGTAATCAGGGTTTGAGCAGAGCGTTCGCCAGCCTCTACGATAAATTCATCAAAAGAGATATTAGCTGCGTGATCTGCCGTATCACTCATAGCTCGAATGACCATGAAAGGACGTCCAGCTGCATGAGCGGCTTGGGCGATAGCTGCCCCTTCCATCTCTACTGCCAAGACTTCTGGGAAATGCTCTCGAATTGCTGCGACTTTTTCTTCACTCGCGATAAAGCTATCTCCTGTTGTAATCAAGCCCACATGCGTGGTTGCAGCTTCTTCTTCCAGAACTTTTTTCATTTCTGATACAAAATAGCGACTGGATTCAAAGTAAAGCGGTTGGCCTGCCATTTGACCGTACTTGTAGCCAAAGGCTGTTACATCCACATCATGATAGGCCAATTTGTCGGCAAGAACGATATCTCCAACAGCCATCCCTGGGGCAACGGCACCTGCAGAACCCGTGTTGATAATGGCTTCCACCTTAAAATCATTGACCAAGACTGCTACACTCATAGCAGACATGACTTTTCCGATGCCACTTTCAACCAAAACGACCTCATGGCGTCCAATCGATCCTGTATAGTAGACTTTTCCAAGACGCAGATGCTTTTCCCCATTTTCAAGGGCTTCAACCAAGATCTTCAACTCCTGGGGCATGGCTGCGATAATTCCAATTTTCATGTCATTTCTCTCCTTGTGACGACCTTATAGACGCCAAATAGCAATGATCAAGGCAATGAGGAGCACAATGATCCAGAACAAAATCTTATTGAGTTTGGATTGGACCACACTTTGTTTGCGCTCTTCAATACGACGACTCTTGGTCACTGTGGGCTCCACTTGGATCTGCACAGTATCCTGAGAATAACGCTCTTGCGGACGCTCCATACGACTCTCTCTCATAGGACGTTCATAGCCAAATCCCCTGTGGTCTGTCCGAATAATTTTCGTCTCTTCAGCATCGACCATTTTAGGACTCGAAATGTCCTCACCTCGCCTCGCTCGTTCAATCATTTCATCGGTTAATAAAGGTTTTCCCATCGGATCCTCCTCTATTTATTGATTAAGTCCCAGTATTGGATCGCCATGATGGTCTTGGCATCACAGATTTCACCAGCTTGGATCAAATCTTTGGCTTCCTTCAAGGTTACTTCTAATAACTCTAAGGTCTCATCCGCATCTTGTGGACGTGGATTTTCCACCTTTTTCAAGTTGGTCGCACCATAAAGTTTGATCCGCTCATTACAAAATCCAATGGCAGAATAAAAATCATACAACAACTCTAGATCCGCTGTGTAGCCAATTTCTTCTTCCAATTCGCGCAGAGCAGCCGCTTTAGGATCTGCATTTTCTCCCTTTTCTAACTTCCCTGCTGGGATCTCTACAGAAGTCCTCTCGATCGCCTTGCGGTACTGCTTGACCAAGATCGTCTTTCCATCTTCTGTGATCGGCAAAACCGCTACTGCTCCGTTGTGGAAGATTAAATCACGCTGCGCTTGGCCTTTTCCAGCGGGTAGTTCTACTTGATCAGTGACCACTTGGAAAATCGGTCCCTGATAAATCTCCTTGCGCTCAATGGTTTTTTCTTCAAATTGCATGAGAATCTCCTATTTATTTTTAGGATGGTGTGGCAAGCGAAGAGCATACTCTTCTTTATTTACTTGACGGCCACGACCAATCGCAATCGCATCAGCTGGTACATCCTTGGTGATGGTTGATCCAGCACCGACTAAGGAATTGTCGCCTAATTCAACTGGCGCAATGATCGTCGAATTAGATCCGACAAAGACATTATTTCCAATCGTTGTTTTAAACTTGTGTTGGCCATCATAATTCACTGTGATGGTTCCTGCACCAAAGTTGACGTTGCTGCCAACTTGGCAGTTGCCAATGTAAGTCAAATGACCAGCTTTGGTATTTTCGCCAATAGACGAACCTTTGACTTCGACAAAGTTTCCAATATGGACATCTTTGGCGAGGCTAGAACCTGGGCGAATATGAGCATATGGTCCTACCGTTACGCCATCGGCTACCGTGCTCTCTTCAATCATAGAGTTAGTAATAACGGTACCCGCACCGATTTCACTATCCACGATATAGGTTCCATTGGTTAAGACTGTCTCAGCCCCAATTTTTGTGTGCCCTTTTAGGGTAACATTGGCTTCGATTTGTACCTCAGGAGCGATTTCGACATCGATATCGATATAGGCCGCATCAGGATTGACAAAGCTCACTCCATTGACCATATGAGCTTGGTTAATGCGACGACGCATGATACCTTCTGCTGTTGCAAGGGCTACGCGGTCGTTAACCCCAAGACTTTCATCAAAGTCTTTGAGCGTATAGGCTCCGACTTTTTCACCAGCTTCACGGAAAATCCCAATCACATCTGTGATATAGTATTCACCTTGGGCATTGTTAGTGTTGATATTCTTTAAGGCTTCAAAGAGGCGGGCATTGTCAAAAACATAAGTCCCTGTATTGATTTCTTTGATTTGCTTTTCAAAATCTGTCGCATCTTTTTGCTCGACGATTCGAAGCACTTCTGCGTTGTCATTACGGACAATCCGGCCATAACCAAATGGATTGGCTGCTTCGGCTGTTAAAATCGTTGCCACATTTTTGTGGTTGATATGAAAATCGATCAAGTGTTTGAGGCTTTCACCCGTAATCAAAGGTGTATCCCCTGCGATGACAAGGGTGTGGCCTTCAAGAGCTTCCAAGACTGGCTCTGCCATCATAACTGCATGACCAGTTCCCAATTGTTCGGTTTGTTTGACAAACTCTGTTTGTCCAGCTAAGACTTGCTCCACCAATTCAGCCTTGTGGCCGACAACCGTTACAGTCTTTTCGGGTGAGATGGCTCCAACACTACGGAAAACATGTTCCAACATAGAGATCCCAGCAACCTTGTGTAGAACCTTGGGCAAATCTGATTTCATACGGGTACCTTTTCCCGCTGCTAAAATAATGGCATAATTTGGCATATACATTCTCTTTTCTGTACAATATCGCTTACATTATACCATTTTTTAGCCCTTTTGGAAAATTAGATCCGAACCAAAGGGAGTGGGAAAGAACTTTGACTAATTAAACAAAAGTTGAAAAGGTTCCCCAAACCTTTTCAATTTTCCCACCCCGCACAGCTCCAACAGTCTGGGAGACTGTTGGAGGTTGCAGATAAATAAAACATTGTTTTCCATCTTCATAGGTCATCTTTGGAGCTAAGTAGCAAACAAATACTTAGGAACCTTGCTTCGCAAGTCCTATCCACCACCTAAAAGCAGTGCTTTGAGCAATCAACCACTGCGTCATACAATTATTCCTATTAAACATCGAAGGCTGGACACTTTATGCCCAGCCTCATGTTCTATAATGGATAAACCTTGCGAAATTCTTCTAAAACCACCTTGCTGTCAGGTGTAAACGTCAGACCTGCTTCCTCCAGCCACTCCGTGAAAAACTCCTCATGAACCTGACGCCAATAGGCCAGAGATTTGTCACCTTCGCCTTCCTTGTAGGCATGGTCAGCAGACACTTGATGGAAGGGCTGAACAGAAACCTTGGTAATTTCGACAATGCAGATAGCCTGGTTTTGACTGTCTAAAATGATATCGAAAGTCCCTTCTTGTGGAAGGGGTTCGTCCTCTACTGCGTAGAGGTCGTAAGCTGAGGCTGTTGCTGTTTTTTCGCCTCTTAGAACCAAGTCAGCCAAGAGATCTGCCTCTACTCCAAAAGCCCAGGCGTCTATCTCATCACTGATAGAGGGATTGATTTTCTTGTAGGCATTCCACATTTCTTGCGGTGTCATGGGTTCTCCTTTGTAATTTTTCACTTTCTTCTTTTATATGTTTAAGATGGTCTGGATGGTCAATTTCTAAATCAAAAATCTCTGGAATAGAGCTGTAATGGAGAATACATTCGATACCCATCTGATTCATTTTTTGTATGAAAGAAGTATTCAGATAGCCTACTACAGCAAAATCAATCTTGTTCTTCCTTGCTTTATCCTGCATCTGTCTCAACATATCTAACATAATTGGACTTTCCATATCATGCCATTGACTGTTTCTTATAGTCGCAAAAATAAATGAAGTCAAATCATTCATTCCAACTACAATCTTTGAAATGCCCGTTTCCAGTATTCTGTCCAAGTCAAAATACGCTGACGGTAATTCAATCATTGTTCCAACTTTCCCGGTAAAACCATACTGACGCAATACTGTAATAGCTTGTTTTAATTGTTCGGCATCATTGACAAAAGGAAAAATAACAGACAGATTGGGATTGGTTTGAAAAACTTCTGTAATAACATTTGTCTCAGCCTGAAATTCATCTTGACATGCCAACAAACGCCTGATACCTCTGTATCCAAATAAGGGGTGGCGTTCATCAAAATACTCTTTAGTCCCGTCTAGAATATTTGCTTCTGCATTTGTTAACTCTGAAAAGCGATACCAGACTTCTTCATCTGAGTACAAATGACAAATAGTGTCTAGATAATCTTTCACAAATTGCTGACAATTTGGTAATAGTATGTTTTGGTTTAGTTCTCTCAACAAGTATTCCCCACGAATCAAGCCGACGTGGTGCAATAAATGGGGATAAACTTTTTCAACAATTTTTTCGCCACTAAGAGCTAGTTGATTTTGCATGTTCATTCACCTCGTCTTAAAAGATACAATATCAGATATCATTATACGACACTTTCCTCTAGTTCAAAAGCTTCATAAGGTTCAACTAACTCATATCCTAAAAATTCTGCTACTTTTTTGGAAGCCTCGTTATGAGCATCCCAAAGTGGAAACATATCTCTGTTTAAACTCTCTAGAATCATTGCAGCACCAAGCTTTTTAGCAAATCCATTTCCTTGTTCGTTTGGTCTAGTTGCAACTTCCACTTCAACTGCTCCTTGGTAAACTAACCCTGAGGAAATCCCAGCAATCACTTCATTATTTTTAAGAATCACAAAGCCAAATCCACCTTTTAAAGCAAAATCCTGGTAGGACTCAAAATTCCCCTGTAAATCTTGTGACCATTCTTCCTCAGAAAGGCAGTTATAAATACGATTATCAATAGGTACAATATTGTAACCTTCCTCTAACTGAGTAACTAGATCATTTAGAAATTCAACTCGAAAATTTGCCTTATCCTTAAAAGAATAGCGAGTAAAAGAAATTAACCCAACTTGCCGATGCAGAAAATCTTGCCACTTAGTGTCTTCTGAAATAATAATCTTATAATCTAAACCATATTGCCTAACAAAATCTTCCCAAAATATAGAATTTAGCTCCCCTGCTAGGTATAGAAAATTCCCAATATCATAAAAGCTCGTTGTCCTATCACTGTTTTGATAAACAGTCCCGATTTGAGATTTAAGACCATAGAGAACCATATATTTCTTCCATGTTTTAAATAGTTCCATTATCCCTCTATTTCACCTTCCAATTCTTATAGCTTGTCCGTTCTAATTCTGGAAATCCTAATAACTCTGCCTTCACCTTTAATACTAAAGGTGAAGCATTGTCTGCAGTAATTTCTTCCAAATTCAACCAAACTGCATTTGCTGAATCATTGCTTCCATCAAGAACTTCATAAGGAAGGGATTTTTGAGGGCCTTCTAAATCGAGTACGATATCATAAAAGGCCATGATATGATGTACAGCGAAATCTTTCCCCTCTTCATGAACCAGCACATCATAAATCCTAGGATTTGAATACTGGCTAAGCATATAACCCGTCTCTTCTAGAACTTCTCTCTTAAGGGTTTCTGTCAACCCCTCACCGAGTTCCTGACTACCACCCGGTAGATCAAAACGATGTTGATAGGGGCCTCTTGTTTTTTTAATACAGAGCAGTTTCCCCTCTTGAAGACAGACTCCGTATACACCAAAGTGTTTTTTGATTTCCATATTCTACTCTTTTCTAAAAGTCCAAGATCGATAACTTACCTTATCCCTTAAAAGGAAAGAGGCTATAGATTTCATGCTCCTTGATATACTTCTTCAGTATCTCCATATTCTCTTCGATTTTTGCTTTGATATCTATCTCTTCACACGTTGACTCATCAATAAAAAGGTGAATCTTCAATAAATCTGTCAAGTATAGCAAACGGCGTTCCATTTCCGATTCCGGACTTAGAGCCTGCTCGATTTTTGCAAGCTTTTGCTCCAAGCTATCACCATTCAAAAATCTCTGATGAACTCTCCTTCTAATTTTTTGAGTGGATTCCTCCCCTTGTTCTAATGGAGATAAAAGGAGTTTTTTATAGACGAATACCTGATTTTCTGCCTCTCTTTCCAGATAAGCCAATGAAACCAGAGCGCTATCAACAAAGGTCCAAGTGTTATAATTCCCTTCAAATGGAACTTGTATGATTCTATCTAATAATTCCTTAGTCATTTCCTCTTGACCATCTAGATAAAGTAGATAGGACAGATGATTCAGCGATTCGAGATAGGTAGCTTGAGTCTTCTTATTCTTTTTGGGGATTAGGTTTAAATACGATACTAACTCAAGATCATTTTCAATCTCTTCGATGAGTTCTTTCACATTCATTTCTTTTCTCCTATCCAATTCACCTTTTGTTACTGAGAAAGGCTATTCTCAAGTCAATCTTACCGAAGTAGATATTCTTTCGCTGTCGCTTGGACGTCTGGTGAAAGGTAGCGATCTATTAAGTCACCTGTCCCTACAATATATTCCTCCAGAGGGACATCTTCTCTTTGTTTCCAAAAATTTGAAAAAGCGAAATAGAACTCCAAAAACTCCGTCAAACTTTCGCTGAGTTTGTAGAAATTAGGATCTCCAGGACTGCCCGCGTAAACTGGAGAACTGTCATCTTTCATATCACAGAAAAGAATATCATCTGTATCTGTAGTAGCGAATATCTGGTATTGCCCTTCACTAAACTGAAGAATATCTTGTAAGGCCCAACATTCGACTGTCCTTGCAGGAGAATCTAATGCCAACAAAATGATATTAAAAGTTTGATTAGCAAAAAATAAATCCTTATTGAACACTATATGTTGATAATAATCGAGTAATTCTCCTGTCAAATCTGAGGACTGAATCCTTAATTTTTCGTTTGAAAAACTCACTGGTTGGGGAATAAACGTTGTGTCCTCATAGAGTCTAATGATCTTTTTTAATACAGTCACTACTGCCATTTTTCTCTCCTTGGTCATTTCTCTTCCGTCTCCTTTAAGAATTCAAGCCATATCTTCACCTCTGGATTTATGTCATGCGCTATCTCAGCATGCTTCCTATAATCCATATCCAAGTAGCCTTGTTCATTCCGGAAAATAATGCCTTGTTCATAACATGCTTTAAGGGTTGCAAGCATAGATTTCAATGACCAGTATTCGACCTGGGCCTCTTCTTCAAATACATAAAAACCAAGGATTTGCCCCTGACCTTCTGAAGTTAGGTTCATGGCATAAAAATCTCCCCCTCCGCTGGCAAAAATTGGGAACCAAGATTTGTCCCAACCATTCCTTGCTCTTAGTTCCAAGTAGGTCTGGATACTCTCTTCCAGAGACATCAAATAGAAACCAGGAAAAAATGCCAGCTCACCGAGTGTGATTCCCTCACTATCTTCTGAACCGTTTCTCCAAGTATAAAGAGCACGCAAGTCCTGAGTTGGCTGCAATGGGATTTTCTCAAACAATTCTTGAATCTGTTGAGAAGATATTCCCGGATTTAGATGGACTAAACAAGAATGATCTAGCTGTTGGAGACTTTTTTCAATCTCATTTAATAATTGGGTGATCGTTTCCATTTGTTCTCCTTGCCTTGTAAATCATTAGAGACGAGTTCCTTCGTCCCTAGAAAAGAGCTTGCGATTATTCAATCCCATCTTCTTTATTGTACTCTATCATGCATTTGACTGCATATTCTACCCATTCCCAAAAATCATTAAACTCTTTTCGTTGCTCCCAGCCTTCTGTAGCAAAATCATGAATGAGTTGGACCTTATTGCCCTTTCCTATTTCAAAACAAGCTGTATCATCACAATCACCTCTTTTAGCAAATGGAATTAACTTTCGGGTTGGGTACCTTTCCTGCAATCCCTCATACAAAGACAGGGCCCATTCTGAATCCAACAGATACCAACAATCAAAATCAACTAAATTAAGTTCGATCAATTTTTTAAATGATTCAGGATACTGAAATAGCCCTTCATCCAGTAAATAGTTTTTCATTTCTTATTTCCTTTTTTGTTACTATTGAAATATCACTCCCTCAAGAGGATGTTTCTTATACATTGATACTACTATAAATCGATTGCTCATCATTTCACACTGCTACTCTATGATTGTGCCAAGTATCATCTTATTTTGCTCGGATATCTGAAAGTCATCCAAGAAATAGGGTAAAAAGTCATCAAGCAAGGGATGGCTAATCCCGTCGATTGGGAATTCTCTTTTCTGACGTTCTTTTAGTAAAACTAATATTTCAATTGGGAAATACTGCCATAGTAAGGTATTGAAGTCTACTAAATGACTATCTTTGGTGTTCGCTAAATGATAATCACACATGGATAAAATTGTTTCTCTAAAAATAGCAACATCCTCTGAAAAAATAGTTCCCATAACCTGTTTATAGGCATCATTCACATTATGATAAGGGTTCGAGTCCAAGGGTTTATATTTAGCATCACAGGCATTTTCGAGCAAGCTAGCTAACCGGTCTCCCTGTCCATTTCCATAAAGAAAAACGACTAAAGGCAATAAACTCTTGGCTGAAAAGAAAATAACTTTTTTCCCTTTTTCAACTTGGGCTTCTTTAAAATAGGCTAATTTATCAATTAAAAACTCTACATAGGTATGATCTAAATAGGCAAGGGCAAATAAGATATTCAAACAAATATCTGTATCAAAGTTTGAGCCCCCTTTAGCTAAATATTTAGCAGAAGCCATATCTGCCATTACAGAACAAAAACAGCCATTTAGCAAAGATTGATAGGTTTCAGATGTTTTGTTTTCAATGAACTCAGAAACCAAAGTATATGGTTGAATAGCATGAACCATCCGTACATGTTTATAGGAGTAGGTTTCTGTTTTCCCGTTTTCCTCCCAATTGATCTCAAGGCTTTTTTTGCCTGCTTTTAATGCTTCTAAAATTGCTTTAGTAGTAAAAAGCTGTGCTTTTTCAAGATCAAAATCTCTCGCCTTTAGTACTTGATTTTTAATGGTTGTTAATTTCCTTTTTTGATTTGAAAGTGTTTTATTCATATTGACCTCTAAAATTTCATTTCTTACACTTAACTACCACTGTTTTTTGAAGTACATCTCTTCCTGCATTCCTATACTATCCAGTATTTCACAAGGAAGAATTGATCCAATTCCCATCATCGAGCCATTCTTTCTTATCAATCCACCATTTCCCCTTTTGAAACACCATTTGAAAACGATAGAGGGTTTCTATACCAGAACGATTCTCCTTGATGTAGAAATAAGCTTGATTCCCGTCATGCTCTTCATCAACGATAGGATGCGTCTCAAATTTGTATTCAAATGGAAAGCGGACTGATAAGGACTCTTCCCTTGCTCTGAGTGTTTTTTAGATGTACAAAACTGATCAAAAATCGTAGCTAATTCATCCTTCAACATCTCTTTATCAGCTTTGTTTCTTAGGCTCCTAGTGGCCTTTTTCTCCCAAGAATACATAGCCTGCATAAACTGGAGTAAGGTTTCTTTTGCTAGATTCGTATGGCTCATATTTCCTCCTACTTAAACAACGGGACTAAAGGTTCGTTTATTATGAAGACATCGGTCATAAAAAGCTGTATTAAAGGCATTTTTTACTCCTCACGCATGCAAACATGTGGTAACTCTCTTCTAAGAAGTTCCCTTTGCTTTTGATTTGTTCTTCCCGTTGTTAAAAATCGGAGATGTTTCAGACTCTTCAGGTAGCTAACTGTTGATGCGTAATTAAAAATAGACGTGTCAACAAAATCTAAAAAACGAAGCTCACTAGATGGCTGGATAAAATCCAATTCTGGTAAATTTTTATTTGCTGTAAATGAAAGATAGAGCAACTGATTTAAATCCCTTATAAAATCAAAGTCCGGCAACTTTACACCATAATCAACGTGCAGATAACGCATGCCTTTATGAAAAGAAATGTTCTCTATCGTTTCCAAATTTGTCATAGAAGAAATCCCTAGAGCTTTCACACAATCATTTTGGGGTAAGATGATCTTTCTTACTCTTCTAGCCCCAACTAATAAAATTTTTTCTACTTGTTCGTATGTTGAAAAGTCTAGCACATCAGATTTACTTCCCATCAAGTAAATCACTCTCGTATTGCTAGGTAACGAAAGCTGATTAAAATCCACATCCTTCAGCATCTCCTCTGGCTTTTCGACAATGTACTTTTGTCTTAATAAGCGATTGATATTGATGAATTCTTTATAAGTCAATGTTTCATCCAATAATGGTGCAATCTCTTCGATAGAATGCAGAGGCTCCATTGCCATTAGATTCTCTCTTTCGGAAAATCCTTTTTTAATGATCTCTAAATATTTATCTAAACTGGTCATCATTCACCTCTTTTTATGAATATCATGCTTCGTTTTCTTTGTTCAACCTATCTATTTTTACAATGACACTTTTACAAGAAGAATAAGCCATTGCTTGTCTCAAAAACTAAAATCATGAATCTCAAGAGTATTCTTTTCTATATAAACTTTATCCTGCTTTCTCAATCTCGATCAAAGATAACCTTGACTCTAGCTCTACCCAAAGCGTCTAGATATTGCTCCAGTTTCGTAATCGACTCCTCTGAATCAGATAATTGAACAAGCAAATCCCCATTGATAGTCATGACATCCTTTGTCGGTAAAAGCATGAGATTCTCAACGCTTGGATCATTCACAATCATTAAGGAAGGGGAATAAATACAGCTTGTGGAGAGGTCTAGATTTCCAAATCGCTCCCTAGCAGACACAAAAATAGATTCCATCCCACCTTGGGCTTTCAGAACAAATTCCCTCTCGAAAAATGCTTCAAAACTGTCGTAAATCTCGATGACATCCATAGTAATCCCATCTAAATAATAAACTTGATGACTTTGAATGTTCCCATCCTTAAATCTATAAGCGAATTGATCTCCAATAGCAGACATACCAAAAAAATAGTAGTCTGATGCATAATCTCTCCAGACATCTTTCCATAGCTCATCCGAATTCCAAGAGTCCAGCGTGATGGCTTGAGTAGAATCCGTCCCAAACAAACGATAATAGCCACCATAAAATTCCAAGCCGTTGGTTATGGAGAGCAAATCCAGGTGAGCTTGCGGAAACTGTCTGGCTTTGAGTTTTTCTAGTTCAAGAGCTGAGGCCCCACCTTCTTGTATGACCATATCCTCACAACATTTTAAAAAATTCTTCATTTCCATTTGCTTCTCATCTCTCTCTATTTGGCTTTAACCCAGCATAAATTCAATAAAGTCTTTTCGATAGTCTTCAGGAAGTTGCTCCTCGATAATATCCATAATTCCCTCCAAGAATCCCTCTTTGTAGTCCAATAAATCCTCATCAATGTAGATGTCATTCTCAAACTTGGTGATTTCTAGCTTTTTCATCTGACTATAGGTAGACAAGAAAGTAGATAAAGAGGGGCTTAAGCTATAGAGCTTAGAATTTCCAGGAATCTTGCCAAATACAGGACTAAGCTCGCTAGTTAGATCACAAAAGATTGGCTCATCGCCCATCATGTGAGCAAAAACCATATAACTCTCTTTCCAGCTAGGATCCTGCCATCCTTCTGATGCAGCTTCACATAGAGGGAGAGGAATTAGAGCAAGATCATAGGGAGCTCCTCTAAAATAAGCTTCCTCATCAAAGTCTAAATGCTGGTAGAACTCTTTCAATTGACCAGACAAATCTGGCTTTTCGACATGGAGACAGTCACTAGTAAATACAAGCTCTCCTAAGCCCTTGTTTCTATGATAGACTTCTACGAATTCCTTCAACAAATTAAGCATCATTATTGGATTCCTCTCACATTTTTTGGATTATATTTGGCTATTTTCAACTGACAATTACGCATCATTCTGACCGCTAGCGACAGCCTGAGTCCAAATTCGTTCAAATTCCTCTTGACTAATCTTGATGGAGTCTGATAGATCCAACTCATCTTTTCGACCATCATAGAGTAGAAACCCTACTTCTGGAACATAATCCTGTAGGCAAGAGGAAGCATAAGAGTGCCCATTCAAAACGTTAATTTGTCGACTTGCACGCTGACCAGTAAACTCTGTATAAATAACTCCTAGGCCTGTCATAAACTCACTATTGCCATAATAATAATATTCTTTTTCACACATTAGAACCACCTTTACCATTTGTCTCTACAAGAATGGCATTCTTTCCTCTTTGCCTCTTTCATCGACTAATTCTATGTTCATTTTCAATTTATAGAATCTACGGGTTCTTAGCCTTATTCTCCAAGACTCTCACTTCTACTTTATCCTCCGCTAAATGGAGATCCAGTACTTTTTCCTGGTCTTGAAAGAAAAGTGTCAGGTCTCTGGTAGAAAATTCAGTAGAATAAGAGGACAAAAAATTATCCAAAGACTCCATTTGAAACAAGACGTAAACTGGTGAAAACTCCCAAAAAACTAGGATAAACTGCCTTCTATTTCCAACTAGACTTTGAATTGATCTACTTAGATCTTTAGTAGTAAGCTTGGCAGAAAACTCATAAAGGCAAGGAATCGGAGAATCGATAGGATTCAACTCCCCAGCATACCAAGCAATTTCTCTCGGTTTAGTGGTCAGAAAATAGACATCCTTTATCCCCTTCAAATTCTTGATTCGTCTTTCAACTTTTAATAAGGATAATTTCTTTTTTAAGTCACTCATTGTTATCACTCTCTCGTTAGCTAAAGGGTGCTTGCTTCATGAAAAACATTTGATAGGTCAGAATAAATCTCTAGCAAAGCCTCAAACTTTTATATTTACTTTTAATCATGTTATCTTAAATAGCAAACAGGATCCCTTCAAAATACCCTATCGGCCAATGTCCCATATAATACAAGTTAACAATATTTTCCCAATAAGACCCTAACGACAAGGACTTTTCTACTAAATATTGTCTAAAAGCAAAGGCCATTCCCATTTTAGCAACATTTGAAAAATCATGCGCTCTGGATACAAACAGGCTTTTATCCATCTCTCTTGCCTTTTGGAATATAATTTGACTAACCCTTTTCCTATAATCTACAAGTTCCTCTGGAACCTTAAGATTCCCATAAAATGGATCTTTATCACTCAGCGACGACGGAAGCCAATTCATTTTTTTGTATAGATTCTCAAAAGCTTCTTCCGTAGGATTTATAAAAGCTTCATTGACGTTTTTTATAAAGATAACATGATCTATTTGTTCAGTTTCTCCCATTTTAAAAAAGAAATCACTTTTTATAAGACGTTCAATCTCATCATCCCAATTCATCCAGTCTACCTCAATTCTGTCATTTAAAAAAATTATCTGATTTCATAACTAAATGTTGATTCCTCTTGCTTTTAAACTTTCAATAATTCTTTTTTCTAAATGAGAAGAAAGCCAAACTGTCCATTCTTCATAATCCTTGCTCTCCTCAAAAGAAATAAACTTTTCTTGACCATTCTGCCATAATCTAGGCTTTTCATGCGGTAAGGCAGGAAGAACTAACTGTATTTGAGAAAAATGAGAATCTATTTCGCAGTCATACTTCTCTTCTTGTCCGACTTTCGGCCAACGTTTTTTATATATTCCCAGACCATTTATGGCAATTGGCGGAAATAACCTTCCTGATTGGATGATGTCCTCTATTTCAGGAGACAATCCATTGATTAAAGTAAAAACCTCTATGAGTATTCCTCCACCGCCAAGATCCTTAATAATCCTACAATAAGCGAATTTTTTATCTTCTCCTAAAAAATCAGACTTTTTAAACCTCGCTAATTCGGATCTATCAGATAAAAACAAAGGAATTGCAAAAATTTCTCCACCGGCAACATTTGCTAATTTATTTACCATAGTTTTTGAGCCTTAATTTTTTGTATTCTATTTTGTTATATTGCCATTTCTTACTATACTTGCTTACTTGCTATTGACAAGTATTTTATGGACAATGGCTAGTTTTTTTGGGTTCGTTCAGCTATGTTTTCAAACTCTAGCTTGCTCACAACCTCATTCTCTTTATCCAACAGATATAGGAAGTTACCTTTTGATTCCAGTCTACCAAGTTTGGCCCCATAGTCCATCTCGTGAGCAGGGCAGGATTGAATTAACTGACGGATGCTCTTATCCTTATGCTCTATCTTCCAAAACAACTCCACCTTATCAAGCTGATGCACCACTTGAATGGAATAGGTCGTGGATTGGATCTTCTTCCTTTTCCACTCCCAGCTATTTTCATAATCGTTTTTCTCTATTTCATTGACTACATCCTCTATCAAGGAGCAAGGAATGGAGAGTTCCTGAAACACGCGCTTTACCCCTTTTACCAAGGCCTCTAAGAGCAGCTTTTTCTGTTCCAATGGACTCAAGGTTTTATAGCTAGAAAAATCAAATAAGACCTGAACAGTATAGACACCTAGTAGGTTCATGATAGCTGGATTGCTAATCGTATCTACACATTCTACGATGATTTTCCAACAATCCTTGGTCACAACTGGTTTGAAGAGGCGCTCTACCATAGAGGTCATACATTTGGATTCATATACGAACGCTCTTCGCAGGTCTTTCCAATTCTGTCGATAGTCCTTAATTCTAGCTTCCTCGTAAGTTAGCGCAGCTGAGTCCATCAGCTCCTCAATCCTCTGTTGATTTTCCATATAGGGCTTATCTAATTCAAAATACTGTAACTTCATATTCGTGGTCTCGTAGTTTTTTTCTTGTAGAAAGGTTTAGCCTTAGGTCAAGGTCTAATATTTGTGCTCTTCCTTCACTTTTTTCTTCCAATTCTTTGAGAAGCAACTGAATCCCCTTGGAATAAAAGTCTTGTTTTTAAGAGTTATTGTTTCGCTCTTTAAGGAGATTTTAGAATAGACTGACCCTCCTGCCGTCCTTGCCTTTTGTAACGTCATTGATTATATCCTTGACGATAGATATATCGAACTGACGGGAAAAGTCTACAATTTTCTGACGATTCTGTTCTGGATATAGATAAGATGCTGCTAAGATAAATAAAAATGGATTTGTGACTTTGCCAATATGCTCAAGGTATTTAGGCTGAGTTACATAAGACATAATTTTGTTAAAATCATCATCTTTAAGTACTATCTTTTTCATATAAATAGCAGCACAAGCACCTGCAACTTGCGAGAAGTTATTCGATTCCAAGGACTCATAAACGAAAGACAAGTTCTCTGTTTCTAAATTTTCTAGATAAGCAATCGCTACTGCTAGAGAGCGATAGGTTACAGGGGTTGGAATATCTCTCAGCAGCAATGACTTGAGATAGGGGACTTCTTCTGTACAATCCGTTGCGGCTATGGCGTAGAGTAAGTACATTTGTGATTCCCATGATTTAGGTTTTTCCATCTCGCCTTCCAAGGCTTGATGCAAAAATGGTCCATATCCTTTTAGTTTACCCTTTAAAATTTTTTTCGCAGCTTTTTTTACCAAGGGCGTACGTCCTGAAGTTAACTCATCTACATAGTCCATCTCAAACTCCTTTATTTCATTTGCTTGTCCAGTTCTTCTTCCAATATTCTGTTATAAACTATACTTCCGACACAGGCTTCCCAGTCTAGGTCCTCAACTTCTTCCCTAGAAAAAATCTTAGGTTCCCGCCTACCATCTAGCCAGACCTTCCCAAATTGAGGACCATTTGGGTCTCCCCATTTAAAGGCTAAATCCTTAAAAGGGCTTGGATCAAAATCCACTTGGTGACCAATTATCTGCCAAGACCATACTGGACTTCGATCAAACAAGGTGTAGGAATCTATAATGATGGGCTTACCTATAAATTGAGCACTACTTAGCTCCTCAACTGTTATAGTAGGACTTGCTTGAAAGATATCGAAAAATTGAATGACATGACCAACATTCACTTTTCCAAGGATTTGACCAAATACAAACATTTCCTCCGAAAATTGATAGCAAAAAATATCACCAATTTTAATAAATCGAAGTTTTGTTCTTGGCTTTTCATTCCACTCACGAATCTTTATCTGGGGCAATTTTTTCTCCATAATTAATTGAATTCTATTCCTACTGCTCTTTATTTAAGATATGAAAGAGATCATCTCTTAGAACGATTCCATCGTCTTCTATCAAATAGGCCATGTGCTCCCAGAAAAGCAATTCTTGTTCAAGGGGCTTTTCCAAGGCAAGTACTTGGTTCTTCAAATTTGCTGCAATTTCTTCGACTTCATCTTGCTCAATCTCATAAAACTTTGCTTTCAAAAGAAAGACCGCTGACAGAAAGAGCGAATAAGAGGAAACAAAAGCTTGCAAGGAAGAGTTGACATAAATCCTCGCTTCTTGAAAAACTTCCCTTCCTTCTTGATTGCAAAGTAAAAAGATTTGCTCCTGTTTTCCAATGACAAAATCACCTAAAAAACACTGGCCAACAAGCCTATAACTCTCTTGATTTTTTCTTAGTTCGACTAGTTCGTCACCTGCTTTAACAAAAGAAAATCCCATTTTAGAATAATCCTCTAAATAGGCAAAAAGGTTGAAACGGACCTCATCCAGACGAAATGGTTTCTCCTCTGTAGATACCACACAAAAGCCAAGCTCTTTTACTAATTCATTGATATTGACTGTCATTTTTCTATCCAATCTCCTAGGTTATTTTCACCCAATTTTTTTAACTTACAAAGTTTGATAGCCGCATCTTTTCTGAGTCCCAAAAAGAGGCTTGCTAAGGTTACTGCTTCCTCTTTTTCTCTAACCGGCCTAGCTAATCTTCAAATTTCATAAAGCTATCATGTTGCTGATAATAATTCAAAGCCTCGACCAAGTCTTGGTGACTAGCCTCTGGTTTTTCTTCAAGTGCAACCGAAAGAACATCAATCAACTGCTCTCCATAGTAGACTAGCTGGAGATCTTGCTCCATTACATCAGCAGGGTAAATATCACGGTCTTCCACGACATCCGGATAATTTGATACCCAATAGGACCTAGCTAGTGCTAGTTCTCCATCCTCCTTGCCATAGAGGCAAAAATCATCTAATACCAACTTGTCCATGCGTACCTGCTCGATGATCTGCTCTAGTGAAAGTTCTTGGTATTTCCGCATCCCTTCTCCTTTTTGAGTCTCTCTTTCCATAGTTTGACCTCCATATTACAGGTCCCTTTTAGGCTATCATACCATAAGATTCCCTTTCCATAAAGCTAAAATAGAAAATGAGCCTAGCGGTTTTAGTAGACTCATTTTATCCTTATTATTTTACTTTATTATTTTACCTTTTCAACCCATACTGATCGCTCAATCAACCGTCTTAGACAGAAGTCTTGTCCTGGATCTGTGGGAAAGTCACACGAAAGAGACTTCCTCTCCCTTCTTCGGAAATGATCTTCACCTCTGCTCGATGGAGGTCTGCAATGTCCTTAATAAAGGACAATCCCAGTCCGATAGCACTATTGAGGCCCTTATTCCGGGAATCCTCCACCTGGTAGAAACGACCCCAAATCTTGCTCAGATGCTCTAGCGCAATTCCAATCCCATCATCCGCTACCTTGAGAATAGCACCATCTGAACTAGCCTCCAAGCGGATGGCAACCTTGCTCTTGGTAAATTTCACTGCATTGCTCAATAGATTATCCAGCATCCGGGTATGCAAGACAGCATTCCCCTGAATCCAAAATGAATGAGTATAGTTTTTAAAAAAAGACTGAGTCAATCGACTAGCTCTTTTCAACTCGATTCCTCAGTCTCCTTCAACTCTACTTCAAACTCCAGCCACCATCAATGGTCAGGAGTTGTCCCTGCATGGCAGAGGCCTTCCCACTGGCCAAAAAGAGACTGACTTCTGCCACTTCCTCTGGCTCAATCCAGCGCTTGATGGGCGTCTCACTGGCCACCCAGTCTGCTAGGCCTCCTGGTTCAAAGTCCGCTGCAGTCATGCCTGTTTTGACAGCCCCCGGTGCAATGCCAAAGACTTGAATCCCAACTTCTGCATAATCCAGGGCCAGCTGTTTGGTAAAGCCTGCTAGCGCATGCTTAGAGGAAGTATAAGCGTGACCGCCACCTCCTGCTAGACTAGAAGCAATGGAGCACATATTGATGATGATCCCTTGCTTCTTCTCCAACATTTGAGTCAGATAATACCGTGTCAACTCTACCGGAGTCACATAGTTGATCTCAAAGATCTCCTGAATTTCCTGAGCGCTTTGCTCAAGAAGTTGTTTGTAGTCATCCAATACTCCTGCCGTATTGCACAAGATGTCGACCTTAGGACACCAGTCAAAAATCGGCGTCAAATCCAAGGTCAAGTCCCGCTGCAAGAAGTGAAACTCACCTGGCAACTGGGGATCAGCACCCTGGTCTACCCCATAAACCTGGTAGCCCTTTTCTAAAAAGAGACGGGCTTGAGCCAGACCAATCCCGGAGCTAACGCCTGTGATCAAGACCCGTTTAGTCATGAACTTCCACCCAGTCTGTCGCTAAGACATCACAAGGGGTTGGGCTCCACATGGAAAAGCCTTCGCCTTCACCAGATACGTTAATGAGAAAATAAGGCGTCACTTCAAGGGCAACCCCGTTTTGCTCGATGGTATCGAAAAGCTGGACATAGTTCTCAGCACCGCCCCAACCAGTTCGCACATATTTCTTTTTTGCCTTTAGTCCAGGCAAGATTTCTTCAAATGTCATCATCTTCTCCTTTGATTCATACTCCCTTTCATTATAACAAAAATCATGCTTGCTCGTTGTTTTTCAACAAAAAAGGGGAGCTTCCTCCCCCTCTTCACTCTATTCACCATTTTCTGTCTTGTTCTTTTTCAAGGCCCGAATGGTAAACCAATAGTATATAACTAGCCCAAAAACAATGATGGCTGTTGGCAGGAGGACAGTCATACTAGGATTCTGAATTCCTTGTGCCAAAGTCCAGCGATGCAAGAATCCCACTACTAAGAAGGACAGAATAGGAAAGATGAAGGCACGAGCAAACTCTTCTTTCCATTGCCACAGGATAAGACCTGCAGAAGCCCCTGTCATCAGGAAAGTATCCCATGGATTCGGTACCGTCAACCAGGCAAAAGCTGGCAAGAAACGGACCCCAACTATTTCACTGATAAAATAGATCCCCAGAACGAGAACGACTGCTACATAGATTGCTTTTTTTGACTTCTCTTCTGCAAAAATGAGGCGACGAAGTAGATAGAATAGCAACCCAACGGCTAAAAGTCCTAAAATACTATCCGTTAGATAGACGAGGGGCTTGAGAACCAGGACTGCTTGCGAAGCAAAATCACTTAAGAGGCGATAAAAAATCACAATTCCTGAGACGATTGCACCATATTTTAGAACAGATCGCGTGGATTCTTTAGGCATGTTCTCTATGATTTGGTCTGCCATTCCCTTAGGATCCTGTCCAAAATAGTCCTTGGCCGTCCATCCATCTCCACTTGCTTGCGAAAAATCCAGCGCTAGATTATAGACCTGCTCTCTCAAAGCTTTCTCCTCATATAAGAAGCCAGCGAAATTAAAATAATCCCAGAGATCTTGGAAATAAGCTTGGTCCTCCTGGCTAAAGGTTTGAACCAAAGCCTGCGTTTCTTCATAATAAATAGCAGATGTCATGGTGTTTCCCCCTTTCTTTGGAGACGAAATACAATGAAGGACAAGACTAGTCCTATCAGAGGGAGTAGCCAGCGTAATACATTAGCAGTTCCTGGATTCACAAAGCGAACACAGCATCCAGTTACAAAGAAAGTAACCCCCATGACCAGTAGGCTAACAGCGAGCCGTCCCTGATTTCTATAGGTCATGATCGTAAATCCAAGAAGAAGCAGAAAAGCCAGAACAATCGCCCAACCATCTGATAAGAAGAGACTCCCAATGTGGCCAAAATAAATCGAAAATAGTCGTACGATGTTTAGAAATACCATCAGGCAGATCACACTGATAAAAATAGCCCAAGGCCACTTCATTTCACCATAGCTCTGTTTGGACCATAGCCACGTGATGAACTGGCTAAACACCAAGAAATTGAATAAAATAACAACATAGGTCAGGGGTTCGATTTTCAGTGGTGTCATCCAGGTAAAATCCATTAAATAACGCATGCCAACTAAGATCACTCCAAGTAGAAAGACGAGTCCCACATAAGATCCTAAAGAGCGTTTAGGCAAGTCTGAAAGAATTTGATCCACCATTGCCCGTGGATCCTTTCCAAAATAATCCACTGCACGAATGCCTTCTTTCTCAGCAACTTTTAGGTCGCAAACCATATTGTAGAGTTGTTCACCGAGTGCTTCATCATCATAAAAATAGGACTTAGCCCCAATATAGGCCACCATTTTTTTCACATAGGCTTGATCCTCTTTATTTAAATGAATCAATTCATCTGACATTTTTTCTGTATAACTTTCTACCATTCGTCCCCCTCCTTCTTGATACGTTCTACTTTTGTGACTAGCTCCTGCCACTGGTCCCAAAATTCCTCTAAGCGCTCTCTTCCAGCATCACTGAGTGAAAAATACTTGCGATCGGGACCATCTGGAGACGGCCTCATTTCCCCATGAATAATTCCTTGTTTTTCTAATTTTTGAAGCAGGGGATAAATGGTCCCAGCGACAATCTTATCAAATCCCATCTCTTTGAGACTTTGGATCAATTCATAGCCATAGATAGCCTTTTTAGAAATAATCTCCAGCACACAGCCCTCCAAGACTCCCTTTAGTAATTGGGACTCTTTCATCCTTCTCACCTCTTTCTTCACATTTTTCACTAGTTTGTTTTACATACTAGTTTGCTCACTATCAGTATACTCTTTCTTTACTAGTATGTAAAGCATAATAGTAATTTTTTTTAAAAAATTTTTATTCCTTAAAAATCCCTTAAAATCAAGGGTTTTACTGTATGCTGGTGTGTAAATATACAAAAAAAGTTCAAAAAACACTTTATTTTATAGATTGATTGGAGTATAATAATTAAAATTATTCAAAAGGAGACACGAATATGAAAAAATCGAAGCTTGCTCTTTTAGCAGGTGTCGCCGCGGCTTCAACGCTTTTCCTTGCAGCATGTGGCTCATCTTCTAATGCGTCAAAAGGGACTACTTACAACTACGTGTATGGTACAGACCCTGATTCCTTGAACTATTTGACTTCAAATCGTTCAACTACAAGCGACATTACAACCAACTTGGTCGATGGTTTGTTTGAAAACGATCAATACGGTAACTTAGTGCCTGCTCTTGCTGAGGACTGGTCCGTTTCAAAAGATGGTCTGACTTATACTTACAAGCTTCGAAAAGATGCGAAGTGGTATGATTCAGAAGGAAATGAATACGCTGACGTCACTGCACAAGATTTCGTGACATCTCTAAAATACGTAGCAGATAAAAAATCGGATGCTCTTTACTTGGTTCAAAACTCAGTCAAAGGCTTGGATGACTATGTAAACGGGAAAACCAAAGACTTCTCAACCGTTGGGGTAAAAGCTGTTGATGATCACACTCTTCAATACACTTTGAACCAACCAGAATCTTTCTGGAATTCTAAATTGACGACTGCTACCATGATGCCAGTTAATGAAAAATTCTTGGAATCAGCTGGGAAAGACTTTGGTAGCGTGAAACCAAATGGTATCCTCTACAATGGTCCATACATTTTGAAATCCTTCACTTCAAAATCACAAATCGAGTTGGATAAAAACCCTGATTACTACGACAAGAAAAATGTTCACATCGATACGGTTAAATTGACTTACTTCGATGGATCTGACCAAGACTATCTTGCTCGTAACTTCTCAGATGGGAACCTATCTACTGCTCGTCTCTTCCCAACAAGCTCAACTTACAGTACGATTGAGAAGAAATTCAAGGATAACATCGTTTATTCCCCACAAGATTCTACTGTTTACTACGCTTACTTCAACGTCAACCGTCAAAATTACGGCCATACGAAGAAGACATCTGATGAGCAAAAGAACAGCACGAAGACAGCCCTTCAAAACAAAAACTTCCGTCAAGCTTTGAACTTCGCTTTGGATAGAACTTCCTACAGCGCTCAAGTGAATGGGAAAGACGGAGCATCAAAAACTCTACGTACCCTTCTAGTTCCACCGACATTTGTGCAAGCAGACGGGAAAGACTTCGGTACGCTCGTTGAAGAAAAACTTGCCGCAACAGGAGATGAGTGGAAAGGTGTGAGCTTTGCTGATGCTCAAGATAGCTTGCACAATGTGGATAAAGCAAAAGCAGAACTTGAAAAAGCAAAATCTGAATTGCAATCACAAGGTGTTCAATTCCCAATCCATATCGACTATGTTGTAGACCAATCTTCTAATGCTCTTGTCCAACAAGCCGACTCTATGAAGAGCTCAATCGAAGCTGCTCTTGGTAAAGACAATGTCGTGATCGATGTGCAAAAATTGTCTACAGACGATGCGGATAACGCTACTTACTTTGCCCAATCACCAGACCAAAAAGACTTTGATATGGATATCACAGGTTGGGGACCTGACTTCCAAGATCCATCTACTTACTTGGATATCTTGAACCCAACAGATGGTTCAACCTTGACTGGTATGGGACTTGATCCTAAGAAAGACCAAGCTCTCATCGAAAAAATTGGTTTGAACCAATACAAAGAATTGTTGGATGCTGCCAATGCTGAAAAATTGGATACCAATGCACGTTATGAAAAATACGCTGCTGCCCAAGCTTGGTTGACAGAAAACGCCATTGTTCTTCCAATCTACTCTAAGGGTGGAGTTCCATCTATCACGAAGGTGACGCCATTCTCAGCAGCAAATTCTGCAATTGGTATTAAAGGTGAAACAAGCTTCTTCAAATACCAGAAAGTGCAAGACAAGACAGTCACAACGGCTGACTACGAAAAAGCTTATAAGAATTGGTTGAAAGAAAAAGAAGAATCAAACAAAAAAGCGCAAGAAGAACTTGCAAAACACGTGAAATAATCACGAAAGAAAACACCGAGGATAAAATCCTCGGTGTTTTTTGTGCTAACAAAATGTTGTATGTTTCATCTTATTTCTAATCTTTTATAGACTCGAACGCTATCTCACGACAATCTTCCGATAACTTCTAGAAGTCAGAAGAAAGACGAGAACATAAGAGATGAAAAAGACAGCGCAGATGGAAAGAGTTGTTTGAAGGACCAAGCCCGTATTGGTTGCTCCTAAGATGGCAACGATTTTTGCGATCATCTTGTAGGCTACTCCTAGGTACAAGAAGGAGAAGAATAATGGGAGGAAAAAGACGGTGAGAATTTGTTTGCGAATGGTGGTGGTCGTTTGCTTTTGGTCCAATCCTACTTGTTGCAAGATCACAAAATTTTCCCGGTCCTCATAGCCTTCTGAAATCTGTTTGTAGTAAATCACGAGAACCGTAGCTAATAGAAAGATCACCGATAGAAAAATCCCGATAAATAGAAGAGTCCCTGCTGTTTCACGCCAATCTTTCTCTATACTGTATCGATCAAATCCACCAAAATAAGTCGCATCATATTGACTGATTTTGTCTGTCGAATACAGCTCTTTGATCAAGCCAGAAATAAAATCTTGGTTATCTTTATTTTTAGCAGTAATAGAGAATTCCAAATTTTTATCAACTTTTAGTCCCAGTTGGTTCAAGTCAGGGAGGACCAGGTACAAGCCCATTTGGTGTTGAAACAGGTCGGATTGAGGGAGTTTCCCTTGGATAAAATTGGAGTTTAGCTTTTCTTTAATCGTGAAGGTCTTCCCATTGATTTCTAATTGTGCGTCTAATCTTCCAGGATACTGATATCCATAGGCTAAGATTTCATTTTCACCAAGCTCAACTTTTTGCCCGGTCAGTTGCTCATAAGTCGCCTGATCAAAAAAGTAGACTGTTCCTTCTGACTTCAACTCCTGACCAGTTGATGGAGTGGACTGGTCATTCACCTCTAACACCTTTCCATCTATCCTTCGAATTTCAGCAGACCAGTATGTTGTCTGTGCCACCTGATAATCTGACAGATGTGTCGCATCAGCTGTTTTCTTAATTTGAGCTTGAACATCCTCGATAACCGGTTCTATCTCAGCATCTGAAGGCATGTGCCCTACACTAATCATGTAGTCAGAAGGGTAAACAGTATCTAGGTAATTCTGCCCTCCAATAAAGATATTAAGCGACCCGGTTAAGGTGACCAAGACCATGGTGGAAAGAATACTAATGGTCGCGAGGCCCGCTGCATTTTTTCGCATCCGAGCTATTAAGTTAGAGACGGATATAAAATTCTCTGACTTGTAATAATAGGATTTCCGACCTTTGAGAAATTTTAAGAAGGTAATGGATCCTGCGTTGAATAAGAGATAAGTCGCCAGAATGACCAAAATGACAGCAATAAAGAATCCTTGAACAGCCGCTACCGGACGCTCAACGGTTAGCGCTATATAAAACGCAATTCCTAAGAGACCTAGACCTAACAGAGTTTGGACCAGCAAGAATCTTCCCTTCTTCTCTCCTGCTTTCTTTTGTTGCATGAGGTGGAGGGAACTGTAGCGCAAAAGGCGTAAAGAATTCAACAAGAGAATGAGGCCAAAAGCTAAGGCTAACCCAAGTAAAGTGTTAAGAACAGCCCCTATCTGGAAGGTTGATTGAATGACGACTGGTAGACCCATACATTTTAGGAGTAAGGCAAAAATCAAGGGATCAAATAAGAGTCCCAAACCCAGTCCCGCGCCAACTGTGAGGATATAGAAGATAAGCAATTCCCATAAGGTCATGACGAGGAGGTGCTTCTTCTCCATCCCCAGAACACTGTAGAGTCCCAGTTCTTTGGAACGATTTTTCATGACATAGCCATTGGCATAAGCCACTAAAATGATGACGACCAGCTGGACGACGAAACTACCGAAACCAAGAACAGTTCTCGCCGATCCCCCTCCGTAAGAATCCTCTAAATGAGGGGTCAATGACAGGGCGATAAAACTATAAAGGATCATGGTCGTTAAAATAACAGCCAAGGCAAAGGGATAATAGAGCTTGCGATTTTGTTTGAGGTTGGAAAGAGCTAATTTACTCGTTAATTTAAACATCATGATCCTCCTTTCCCGCCATGACCGTCAAGGTATCTGAAATTTCTTGGAACATCTGACGCTCTGTCTTTTCTCCGCGGAAGATCTGGTTATAGAGAATCCCATCCTTGATAAAGAGCACGCGCTTGGCCCGAGCTGCCGCTGCGGTTGAGTGGGTTACCATGAGAATGGTTTGGCCCATGTTATTGATATCTTCAAAGACGTCCAGCAAAGCAGCTGAAGACTTAGAATCCAGCGCCCCTGTTGGCTCATCAGCCAGGAGGATTTCTGGTGAGGTGATGATGGCCCGCGCTACGGCCACCCGTTGCTTTTGACCACCAGAGATTTCGTAAGGGTATTTTTCTAAGAGCTGGTGAATGCCCAACTCCCGGCTGACAGTGTCGACCTTGCTCATCATTTCCTTGACTGGTCTGCGAGAGAGGACCAATGGCAAGAGGATATTGTCCTTGACAGACAAGGTGTCGAGCAGGTTGAAATCTTGAAAGACGAAGCCTAGTTTTTCCCGACGGAAGCTGGACGCATCCTTGTTCTTGATGGTGGAGGTATCTATGCTATTTAGGTAGACCCGTCCTTCCGTCGGCTGGTCCAGCATGGCCAAGATGTTGAGGAGGGTCGATTTCCCGGATCCTGATTCCCCCATGATAGCGACGTATTCGCCCTTCTCAACGGTAAAATGGATATCCTTTAAGGCTTCAACCTGCGTTCCTTGAAAGCGGGTTTTGTAGATTTTTTTGATATGTTGAACGTCTAGTAGGGTCATGGTCCATTCCTTTCTAGCTCGATAAAAGCTTCAATCGTTTTTTACAAGTCTATTGTACTAAAACTGAAACGTTTTCACCATAACATAACCTTACATTTTCCCCTTTATTTCTTACATTTTTGTAAGAAAGCAAAAATAGGCTAGGACTTGAGGTCCTAACCTATTTTCATTAATGAATTATTCAGCTGATGAAGATGAAGAGATATAAGGTGAAATCATCTTATATGCACTTTCAAGAGCTTGTTTCATAGTGTCACGTCCAGATTTCAATTGTTGTGCAAAAGCAGTACGTCCTTGTTCAGGAACAACTGTATCATCTGAACCACCAGTTGAAAGCGCCGTATCAAATTGAGTTTTTGATTCGTCCAATGTCTTGAGAGCTGGCTCTACTTGTTGAGTATATATAGATCTATGTGATTCTGGAATTTGATCGCCAAGATCTTGAGCATATTTTTTATAGTTATCCACTAATTTACTATAAAGAGTTTTCATATCACCAATTGTTTTGGCGTTATCGATTTCTTCATCAGTTAACAAAACAATTTCTGGAATTTTAACAGAAGAGGTTGCTGATTTAGATGATTTTGATGAACTGCTTGATTTGCTTTCTGAAGTAGATGATTTTTCTACTTTGCTAGAAGAAGCTTTTGCATCTTTGCTTGATGATTCTGAAGCAGTTTTACCAGAACAAGCTGCTAACGTTGCAACTGACAAGAGAGCCACACCGGCTGTAAGAAGTTTTTTCATATTTTTTCTCCTATAAATAAAGAATGAATATATTTTAAATGATTTTCCTTTAATTGTCAAACATTTTCTGTTTTCAAATACTTATGCACCGCTAATTATCACTAGTTTTTAACATATTTTATATCCTAAAAAATGTCGTTTATTTTGTATTTTTATTCATACATTGAATAAACAAAACCAGAAAAACAGTCTTTTTCTGGTTTATTCTTCTTTTTATTGATGAAGCAACTGTGTAAATTCTTCTTGAAGTTCCTTGTTATCCGTTGGTTTTAGATACATTTTTCCACCATTGGTCGTTGGAGAATGAAAGACAATGCCTTCTCCTGTATCTGTAATGGCAAAGAAATAACTATGCACATCTGGATACTTGTCCCAATTGCTATAGCGTTCCACGATGCGGTATTTTGCATTTCCCTGACCAGTATCTGTATAAATGGCATCCATCTTGCTATTTTCCTCTAGAGTATAGAGGTTGTCTGGTCCTACATCACCGCCAGCGATGCCTTTTTGATAGTTGGGTTGGCCCATCTTTTCGCCCCAGGTCTTCATAAATTCTGCTAATTTTGCTGATTTTTCAGCATTCCAAGGCGTTTTTTCCTGGCTTTGGCTATTTCCCGCTGATGGTGCGCTGTCAAAAGTTTGCCAGTCAAAAGCCTTGAGATCCAGTTTATTCTCATCCGATTTTCCAAAGAGGCTATTCAGATCTGAACCAGGTACTTGAACTTCTTCTTCCTGGACTTTGGTCGCAGCTTGAGGCGTCTTTTCTATCCGTGAAAGCACAGCTACCCCACGGCCAGTTCCTGACATCCAGCTGACTTCTAAGACTTCTCCTCCCTGATAGAGGGTCGTCGCATTGCGCGCTCCACCGTGTCCAGCGACGAAACCTTCAGCTAGCAGAGTCGGTTTTTGGTTCTTGAGATAGTAGACTCCCGTCACAAAGTAGTTTCCATCGGTCTGCTGATTGGCGATGATCATCTCATCTACCCCATCGTTATTTAAGTCCTTAAAGGCATAGCGAACGGCATCTGGCTGATTGATCACGGTCTCGATCACCCAGCTATTGATCATCCGATCTTCTTTAGCTAATGCATCATTCAATTTGGAAATGGCATCTAAATCTTTTGAAGTGGCAAAAATCTTTTGGTAGTCTGAAAAAACAGACTGATATAATTGTTTGTTATCTGTTTTTTTCGCTTGTTTCTTTGCTGAAGTCTGGCTTGTTGCAGCCTCTTTTTTGGGACTGGACTGACGTTGGTATCTTTGGTAACATCCTGTTAACATGACCATACTCGAAGCCACTATTCCTAACTGCACCCATTTTTTTCTTTTCATCTTATTTCCTATAATCTCCCTTATTTTCATACTAAACTTTATTATACTAAAAAAAAGGTGAGGAAGGAATCCCTTCTTCACACTTAGTTTATTTTATTCGGTTTGGCTCGACGATCCGTTTGACTTTCAATATGCTCTTTCACCAAGGCAACCACCTCATCATTGGTTGGAAGGTCCGAGTGCTGGGCATCTTCCCCCGTCACCGTAATCTCCGTATAGCTAGCAGCTTGATTTTGGTAGATATATTTCCCAGCAGAGACACTGGCATCCGGGACTAACTCATCTGAATCATAGGTAATGGTCCCTGCTACTGAATACATATGAAGGGTTGTCGGGATGGCTTCTTTTCCCTTGATAAAATCGGCCAACATCTCAGATTTATTTTTGATATTGGTCTCCGTGAAATTGTAAGGAGTCCCGATGGTCATGAGGGTCTTGAGATCTATATCATAATCCCCCAGATAATTTTCAATAAAGGCTGTATAAATCAAGCCACCGTTGGAATGACCCAAGCCCTTAAAATTATTAAAATTATATTTTTCTTGAAGGGCTTCGAAGGCTTGATTAAATAGTTTAGCTTGCTTTTTAATGTTGCTATAGCCATCTTTGTTGTTTTCAAAACCAACCACAATTACTGGCTCATTGTCCTTGGCATCAATACTTCCACTATAGGTGATATGCCCATCATTCCAAACTTTGACCTTGAGCAGGCTGTGTTTAGTTCCTTGGCGGTCTTGGTTGAGCTTGGTCACCAAGCCATCAAAGCGGTTCTCTGTCGCAGAGCTTCCCGGGATCATGATGATGGGAGACAATTTTGAATTATAAAATTTCTCAATTTTTGAAACATTGGTCCGAGTCCAGCTATAAGATGGAATGGCTAAAGCGATTAAGAAAAGACTGACCAAAGTAAGGACGATTGCTGTTTTTTTAGATTGTTTCACCGCTTTCTCCTTTCACTTTTAAATCTTTTCGGATACGATTTCCCATGCGGACAAATGGTAGATAAAGGAGCACATCGACGGCAAAACAAAATATACTTACAGCTAAGGCTCTAAGACTCCCTCCCGTTCCAATAAAAGAATAAAGAAGGCTAGGAGTCCCATCTGGCACCGGATAGACGGCTGCTGGCATCAGTTTGAGGCACAAAGCTACAGCTGCTATCGCCATATTCACCAAAGGGATCAACAAGAAAGGAATCACATATAGGAGGTTGAGAAGGACCGGTATCCCTACCATGAAAGACGCCCCATTGTTAAAGAGACTTGGAAACAGACTGAGGAGGCTGACTTTCTTGTCCTTTTGACTTCGTGAAACCAGCAGGATCGCTACCAATAAGGCTAGAACTGCACCAATTCCAGCTACCAGACCAAAACTGCGGTACAAATTGGTCAAGGTATAGAGATGAGGAATGCCTGTCGTTGTATGATGCGTCACAGCGTAGGTAAGATTTTCCAAAGCAAAGTTATCATCCGCAATTGAGTTCAAGGCAAAGGATTGACTATTACCAAACCAAGCAGATAGCCCACTAAATAGTCCCATGACAAAGGTGGACAGCAGATGATGACTGCTTACCATTAGAGAAGCCAAGAACTGTCGGATAGTCTGAAAAATATTAAATTGATTTCCAAGAACCAAAAGAAGATTGAGGCTGACCCCTAGAACTAAGGATAAGAAAATGGGACGCACCGTCTTGGGCTGATAGATGAAATCCTTATCCACAATCTGGTCGTCACTGGCCTTGGATAGACGAAAGATCTGTCCGATAAGATAGCCTAAAACAATGGCTAAGAGGATATTGGTCTTCGCAGGTAAGTTGATACGCGTCAGTTGCCCGTCATGGAGTGGACCCACCAATAATTCCTGGGACCCCACCACCAGGCTAACCAAAAGAGCTGTCACTCCAGCTGTTCCTGTACTTCTGCCATAGTGCCCAGCTGTGTATTTTCCAGCGAAGTAGGTTGCTAACGGTCCAGCTAGACCTCCTAGAAAGTTGGAAAAATTGATAAGGACTTGACTAATAGCTTGATCCCACGGCAACCAACTATCCATCGAAAAGAGCTGATGGATATAGCCTCGATCGGAGAAGACCGATAGAGCGATCACCCGAATGATTCCTGAAAATAGGAAAAAAGGAAATAAGGAAACCAGGGTTTTCTGGGAAATTTGAATCAAACTTTTTTCTCGTAACCAGAAAAACTTCTGGACTAAATACTTGGTCATGGGGCCTCCTGTTCGAGTTGATTGACTTATTCACATTGTTTACTTTTCTATTATTATACCATACTGGCGAGCCTTTCCTTTCATTTGGAGAAGCATCATCTTTTGAGAATACTTTTAAAATTTTCATAATTTTTGAAAAACTCTTTGACAGGGGTCTTCATTTCCTCTATACTATTTGTTAGCTAACAAAACGATGAATCAGGTTACCGTTGGTCTTGCTATGCTCATAGCGATTGGAGCTGACGGAAAATCAGATCGTAACCATGAATTTTCATCCGATTTTATACCAAATTCCATATCTTTAGGAAGATTTAGGAGGAATCAGACACCGATGTCACAAGAAAAAATTTCAGCCAAGGTCCTGTATGCTATTTTTGCAACAGGGATCCTTTCCTTTTGCGGGGTGGCTGGAGAAACTGCCATGAATATCACCTTCCCAATATTGATGAAGGAATTTGAGATCAATACCGCAACCGTCCAGTGGGTCACCACCATCTATCTTCTAGTGGTTGCCTGTGTGGTCCCCTTGTCTGCTTATCTCAAACGCTCTTTTAAAATGAAGTCCATCTTTTTAGTTGGAAATCTCCTATCTGTTTTAGGTGTTCTCATTGACTTCCTAGCTCCAAGTTTTGGCTTTGTGGTTTTGGGTCGATTGGTCCAAGGAATGGGGGTTGGTTTTGCCCTTCCTCTGATGTTTAATATCATTTTAGAGCAGGTCCCAAAACGCAAGATCGGTCTCATGATGGGAGTGGGTACCCTGATAACAGCCATCGCTCCCGCTATTGGGCCTACTGTCGGTGGTCTCTTGACGGCTAACTTCGGTTGGCGGTCCATCTTTTTGGTTCAATTCCCGATCCTTCTAGCTTCTCTGGTTGCAGGACTTCGCTCCATTAAACAAATCAGTACAGTCAAGCGAGAAAGGCTTGATATCATGAGTCTTCTCGCCATTATTGCTTTATTTTTAGGCTTGATTCTAGGCATTCACGGACTCTCTGACCATGCTTTCTTTAGTTTTTCTGTCCTTGGTTGGCTGGTGATCGGATTCTTGGGACTGGTTCTCTTATTCTGGCGGTCTAATCGCTTGGAGACTCCCATTATCAACCTTGCCATCTTAAAGAACCATCTCCTCACTGGCCTTGTTCTTGCCTTTTTCACCTTCCAATTAGGTTCTCTGGCCATGAGTTTCCTCTTGCCCAATTATGTCCAATTGGTCAACCACTCGAGCACCACGCTTGCGGCCTTGATGCTGCTTCCAGGAGCCATCATTGGAGCAGGTTTTGCTCCTTTCTCCGGTCTCATTCTAGATAAGTTGGGCGCCCGTAAACCGATTCTCCTTGGAGCTACTTTAATCCTTCTGGCCCATTTCCACTTCACCCTTTTTGCCCTGAAGCTGACAAATGGCTTGATTCTTATCTTTTACATGATCTTTATGACTGGTATGGGACTGGCCTTTGGCAATATTATGACCAACGGACAAAAACAACTCTCTCTGGAAGAGCAACCCGATGCGAACGCGATCTTTAACACCCTGCAACAATTTGCAGGCGCTGTCGGAACAACCCTGGCTTCGCTGATCGTTGCCATGAGCCAAGCTAATCAAAAGATGGACTTTACTCAAGCCACTGCTAAAGGAAGTCGCAACGGTTTTATGGTCTTATTTGCCTTGGGCATCTTCCAACTCCTTCTCTTATTTTGGGTTGTTGGGAAAGAACAAGATACGAATTAATTTTTCTCATCAGAAAACAGCAATTTGCTGTTTTTTTGTTATCCTTTTCTGACCCGTGTGACAATGCCATCAGGATCTTCAAAGGTAAGACCACTTCCGCTAAATAAACCTTGCTAGAATAGGCGTATGCCCTATTCTTTCTTTTTTGCTTGCAATGTCAAAGATTATAACTTAAATTTCATTAAATTGTCGAACTTTTATCATTTGAGTTAAAATCCTTGCTTTCTTTTTGTATTTTATTTATAATCATTCTAAATAAGACAAAGGAGATATTGTATGACTGAAATAAAACATGGAGTAGATGAATCATTTAACGACCGATTGAATATCTTGAGAGCTGCTGTTCTCGGGGCCAATGATGGAATCATTTCTATTGCTGGGGTGGTGATCGGGGTGGCCAGTGCCACACCAAACATCTGGATCATTTTCCTATCTGGCTTATCGGCGATTCTGGCAGGTGCCTTTTCGATGGCAGGCGGTGAGTATGTCTCTGTTTCCACACAAAAAGACACGGAAGAAGCCGCTGTGAACCGCGAACAAGCCTTGTTGGATCGCGATCCAAAGTTAGCAAGAGACTCTCTCTACAATGCTTATCTTCAAAATGGAGAATGCGAAACTTCCGCAAAGATTTTGACAGAACGGGCCTTTCTGAAATATCCCCTCAAAGCCCTGGTCGAAGAGAAATATGGTATCGAATACGAGGAGTTTACCAATCCTTGGCATGCTGCTGCATCTAGCTTCCTTGCTTTTTCTGTTGGTTCCCTTCCTCCAATGCTCTCGATCATTCTCTTTCCAACTGCCTATCGCATTCCGGTGACAGTCTTCGTTGTTGGACTATCCTTGATCTTCACTGGCTATACCAGTGCGAAACTGGGAAAAGCACCAACCAAGCCAGCCATGCTTCGCAACCTGATCATTGGCCTTCTCACCATGGGTGTGACATACTTCTTCGGGCAACTCTTTAGTATCTAAAAAGCTGAGACTTCTGTCTCAGCTTTTCTTATGCTTCTAATAAGGCTTGTACTTGTTTTTCCAGTCCTGCGACCGCTTCATCTGTCAAGACTAATTCACCTGTTTCCCAGGCTTCTGGGTTAACGGTTGTTCCAGTAAACTCTCCAACCACTTGAGTCCGAACGAATGGCAAGAGCGCTTGATAAGCCGCAAACATTGGTTCGTGTCCGGCATTAGCTACTGAAGAAACCGTTACGATCTTATCTTGAAGGGCAGATGGACCACGAGTTTCTGACAGGTCAAGGGCACGGCTAAGCCAGTCAATCAGGTTTTTCACTACACCTGGAATAGCAAAGTTATAGACTGGCGAGAAGATCCAGATGGCATCCGCAGCAAGAACCGCATCACGCGCTGCTTGCACAGATGGCAGGGTTGGTGTTTCCAAATCTTGGTTCATCATTGGAATGTCCTTGTAGTCCAAGTAAGTCACCGTTGCTTTCCCTTCAAGAAGGCTTTCTGCTTTCTTAGCCATTTGGTGGTTGAATGATCCTTGACGAAGAGATCCGACGATAAATAAAATGTTTTTCATAGTTATTTCCTCTTTCTGTTGTAAGAATGTTTGTTACAAGTAATATTATACACACCCTAGATGTAATGTCAAGAATTACAATTTGGAATTTACTAAGCTTTATTAAATTCACTAAGCAAGGGCTAAGACAATTGAGAGGCTAGGACTTTTGTCCCAGCCTCCTCTCTTTTATGCATGCTCCAGCCCTTTTCGTGTATTTTCCTTAATGGTTTCGGCTGAATGGAGTAATTTTTCTTTTTCTTCTTCTGTCAAATGCAAGTCCAATCGTTCAATAATTCCTTTTCGACCTACAATCGCTGGATAACCAAGATAGGTTCCATATTCTGGACGATAGTTAGACACCGGCATTTCCTCGTGGCTATCATTGATCACAGCTTCTGCTAAGCGTTGGGCTGCTGCTGCAATCCCAAAATTGGTATAGAATTTGCCAAAAAATACAGTATGACCACCACGCAAGGACTCGTAGTTGATGGCATCAAGCTCTTCTTGAGAGAAGAGATCGGTAATAGCGTGTCCTTTGACACGGACCTGACTCCAAGCAACAAATTGAGAATTCCCGTGCTCACCAAGGTTATATCCTGATACACTAGCAGGAGAAACCTGCAAACGATCGGCGACTGCGCGCTTCATCCGAGCTGTATCCAGCAAGGTCCCTGTCCCAATCACCTGCTCTTTTGGAAGGCCGGTATATTGTTGATAGAGTTGAGTGACTGCATCGACCGGATTGGTCACTACCAATAAGACCCCACTAAAACCAGAAGCCTTCAAATCACGCGCTACTTGCACCACTTGCTTGCTGGTAAAGGGAAGCTCCGCAAAACGGTCATCAGTGTTATTAGCCTGCAACTCGATATTTCCAAGAGTCGACACCACGACATCCGCATCTTTTAAAGCCGCGTAGTCATTGACCGTGATATGAACCGGATACCCCGTATTGGCAACTGTATCACAGAAATCCAAGGCATCTGCCTTGACCTTTTTCTCATTGGTATCAATCAAGACCAAGTGATCACAGGTGTGTTTCAAAATCATGCTGTGGGCCAAGGTCGCACCCACATGCCCCAAACCAATAATACCAATTTTTCTTGTCATCAGAATCCTCTTTTCTAGTATCGATCACACTGTTGGTGAGGATAGCTCTTTGTTGACTCTATTCTACCACAATTCTAGAAAGGCGGATTGAAAAAACGGGAAAATTTTCAAGTTTTTTCAAAAAAGAAAAGAGGCGATGCCTCCGTTAACGACTCAGGAAAGAAGAGTCTCAATTTCTTCAATGGTTAAGCCCGTCATATTCGAGATCAACTCAGGCGACATTCCTCGTGAGACCATCTCGCATACCAACTGTTTACGTCCTTGCTCCAGACCTTCTTCACGTGCTTCATCAATCGCCGTCTCCAGGGTCATATCATAATTTTCTTGAATCCGAATTCGCTCGTCTATCATGGTCCTCTCCTCCTTGGTCCAGCTAGATTTTACGCTAACATAGATTTGATTTCTTCAATGGACAAACCCGTCATCTCCGAGATAAGTTCAGCCGTCATCCCTCGTGAAATCATCTCACATACCAACTGTTTACGTCCTTGTTCCAAGCCTTTTTCTAAACCTTGTTCCAGACCTTGTACTAAACCTTCTTCACGAGCTTCGTCTATCGCCGTCTCCAGGGTCATATCATAATTTTCTTGAATCCGAATACGCTCGTCTATCATGGTCTTCTCCTCCTTGGTCCAGCTAGATGAATCTAGTAATGAATCTGCGTGGGCTACAGCCTGACTGGGAGCTTTTGTAAAGGGAAAATTCCCAAAAAACTCCAGCCACTGTCTGCCTGCATCTGTCAGATTCTCATCTTTATTATACTTGTCTAGCTCTAAAAAGGCAACCTGCAGAAGATTTTGGTGCTTGCCATTTTTATAATAGGTCTTGAGTTGCTTTCCGGACCGGCTATTGGTCAGCCAGTATTTATTGATGGCGGCCTCTTCGTCCAGTAAGAGCGACTTCTCCAAAATCGCAATCCCATAGACGGGCTCCATCTGCTCGTACATCTTATGTGTCTGTCCTTGCTGGCGCAGTTTTTGTACATTCTCAACAAGCTGATTGGCCAAATAGTAATGGAATCGATTCAAGAAATACTGCTGCTTGCGAATCTGGATCTCGATGATCACCTCGGTTCCATCATGGAGCTTGGCTCTCACATCCACCGCAGTGGAGAACAAGTCATCCTCCTCATAAGCCATATTATGGGGCTGGCTTCCCTCCACAATCTGAGCGTCCGCTACATCCAGCTCCAAAATGTCTCGAATAAAAGCCGTTGTCACTTCCGGCAAACTAAAAATCTTCTTGGCCATGATGTCCAAGGTCGGCGATACATGCGCGTGTCTCTTTTGCATCCCTGCTCCTTTTCGATAAAAAATAGAGGGAAGGTCCCTCTACTTCTATAATTCGAAAAAAATTGGGAAATAAGAAGCATCTTATTTTGTCGCGTTTTTTAATGCTTGTTGAAGTTCTTCATCAACCGCATAGACGTATAGACCGTTTACTCCACGTGTCAGCAAAACATTTAACTCATTTCGCAATAATGTTTCTCCATAGTTTATCATTTCACCTGATTCAAGTTTTCTGTTTTGAACAGCACTTTTATTTTTACTTTCAGAAATATCAAATACGATTTTGCCGTTTCTATATTTAACAGATGGACCAATGATGACTCCCACATAATTTAGGTCAAATCCCTGAACGGTAAACGTTGATCCTACTTCATGAATCGTTTGAGGCTGTTCTATCCAGGATAAATGCTTCGAGTCTTTTTCTTTTGCAAGTTGTCTGTTCCATGGACAAGTCCAATCCCCTATACGGACACACCAATACTCAGAATCTGTTGGCTTCGATTTGCTGCTATATTCCCAATCGTAGGTTGCTGTCAAGCGTGAAATTCCTAAGTTCTGATCGCCATTCTTTTTTATGATAGCTTTTTGAAGCTCTTCAGGAGAGTCGAAAACTCTAATATCATAATCATTATCAATTGGAACCTTATTCACAACTCCAACATCAACAAGATTTCTTATCCACTCTACTGTTTCCTTTGTCGCATGGATACGCATTTGATTATGTAGTGTAATGAGATTTCCTTTTAGATTTGCCTCGTGTTCTAATTTCAAGAAAGAATCATCTGTCCATATTTGAGATTTGTTCATAATCTGATTCTCATCATAAACAAGTACGACTACTTTTGATTTCGCAAGTAAATCATTTAAATGATTCCCTCCTAGATAAGCTTGATTTTTTGCAGTCAATAATAAATGGCCTTCATCAACCACTACAATTCCAGCATCGCTATTTTCTTTTTTCAGAGCATTCAAAAATTGAGTTGGTTTCATCACAACATTAATATTTGATCCACTCTTCCATTCTAATTTTTTCTCAATTTCTTGGTAAACACTGAGTTGATCATCATGATTCACAACCAAATTGATATCATTGTTTTCACGAATCATCTGTGTGTCTTCTGAATTCAACAAATCATCGATGAGAGAACTCATCAAAACTGTTTTTCCTGCACCAGCATCACCCTTTACTAAAATTAAAACTCCTGTTTCATTTCTACTGATAACAGAGGTAATTTTTAGCAAAATTTCATTTTTGGCCTTTACTTGTTCATCAGTTAACTTGTGAAATGGAGAGGATTTAAATATCGCTGAATTTCGAATAAAGCTTTCTGCTGGGAATAAATAGTGGTTTTTCCTATTTAGGCTTCTCCAAATCTTTGAAAAAATCTCGTCCAATTCCTCAGAAGTATAGTATTGATTTTGAGGATTCCCTCTTCTATTTTGAACACGTTCAACCTGTTCAACACTTGAAAGATAGAGCATTAATCTATTCTCAATATCCAATGTCAAAGATTTATTGAAATGGTTATGCCCAATGACAAGCATTTTCGATGTTTTAGATTGTTCAAATTGTCGCCAATCTTCTCTATCCTTCTTTATATCATCTGACAAATGCTGATTTGTTCTACGAATGATATCTGTTGTTTCTCCGACATAAACACTATACTTGTTTTTATTCTCATCGTTTACGATGTATACAGTTGGATAATCAAAAATAAGCTTAGAATGTTTTGGGGCAATCGTTTCTTTTAATTGGTCAAACGTTCGACTTGAATAGTCGATTTCTATAACTACGGGTGATTGAATGCTGCTCATTTTTTCTCCAAGTCCGTATATTTTTTATTATTTCCTTTACTTAATTCTACAGGATATTTTTTTGAATTTATGTCAATTTTCTCTTTTATAATTTCTTCTACATCCAGATTTAAATTATCTGCAAGCATAAAGGAATACATAAAAACATCTGCAAGCTCTTCTCTGATTTCTTGTAATGACTTTTCAACTACTTCCTCTGATTGTTTCCATTGAAAAAGTTCCAATAATTCGCTTGCTTCTAATGAAATCGAAATAGCCAAATCTTTTTCATTATGAAACTTTCTCCAGTCACGTTCATCTCTAAATTGATTAATTAAATCGATTAATTCTTTCATCCGTCTATCCTTTTCCTGTGCATAATCTCCTATTATTATAGCATGTTTGGGGAAGAAATTAACGCTTTCAAAGCATTTTGTTGGTTTTTCGCGTAAAAAAACGAACCTGGTCTGCTCCGTTTTTCTTAGTCTAGTTGGATCCCTTTTTCTGCTAGATTATTCAGGCATTCTTGGAGGTAAGTAGCCTGGTGCTCGGGATAGATAGGTGTGCTCAATCCTTCCTCTTCCAGCTCTGAATAAGCTGGGCAGGTCTTGCCTCGGTAGGTCGGCTCCCACCACTCTGGGCTGATCTTGTAACCGCGAGAGGTCATCTCCTCCATGATCAAGCGGTGATAGGCATAGAGGCGATAGGTCGAGTAGTCAAAGACATAGTTGACCGTCGCGTGCTTCTTGCCCCAGCCATTGCCTCGAAGGGCGCAGCATTCCCGGTGTTGGCCCAGGAGCTGGGGACGAGGGAGTTTGGGAATCAAATCTTGGTGCCAGAGTCTCATCTATTGACCTCCTAGTAGTGTCGAGTCTTGCAAGTAGCGATTCGGGTAGCGCTCTAGGAGCGTCTGGATCCCCTTGATCAGATCTTCTTGGCTAGCTTGGCCATGCTGGTACTTCTCAAGTAGCAACATGAAGTCCGCCTTTTCCTCAGGAGTCGCCTGCTTTTTGAAATAGCCCCAGATATGCTGGAAAGCATTGGAGACCTGGCCACGATTTTCCGGCAAGGCCAGTGCTTGCTGGATCAGGTCCTCGACGTGACTGACCTCCACCTGGTCTTGCTTGAGATATTCCCGGATTTCCTTGTAGAGATTACTGGAATGACTCAGCACCAGGTATTTATTTTTCGCCCATAGGACTTGACATTGATGTTTTTGATCCACTCTTGTCTCCTTTTGATCTTCTCTATGAATAGTCCTTCCATTATACCATGGAAATGATTCATTCCATCAAAAAGAGGCCGGGACAAAAGTCCTGGCCTATCAACTGTCTTTGGATTGTCGAGCAAGACGCAGTGGTTGAGTGGGCTCTACTACGCTGATTTCATCAGCTTTTACAGCCCTACTCAACTGTGCGGAGGTGGGACGACGAAATCGAATTCTAACGAATGACCGATTTCTGTCCCACTCTCTCTTTCATTAATTACAAGGCTGTGATCGCTGTGATCAAACCAAAGATGATCCCTGGTGCATTAGCTGCAGCAAGTGGGATATCGCGTTCTTTTTTGAAGAGTCCATAATAGACCCAAAGACTACAGTTGATGGCTGCCACTAAAGGTTGAATAAAGTTTCCTTTGTGACCAGCGAGATTATCCATGATTTGTGGGAAGTAAGACACATACATCATCACAGACATAAAGGTCGCAACCCAGCCAAGGATTTTCATTTGTTTTTCATTCATTTTTATGACACCTTTCATTTTTTAAGTATGCACTATTCTAACGCTTCCCCTCTTAAAATTCAAGTACTTTTTTCAAATGTTACCGAACTGTAAAGTGTCACAATCTTGTGATTTTGCAGGAAGATGGATTTCTTTTCGAGTGGATTTTCTCTCTAGTTGCCATTTTTTGACACTTTGTCTAATTCTTTTGCAAATGTGATCGTTTTCATTTTGCGTAGCATGCAAATTAATTGCATTTTCTTCCTACTTATGCTATATTGATACACAGAGGTAAAATTTTATGAATAAACAAAAAATCAACCAAATCGTTGGCTCGATCGGTGCCTTTATTGGGATTATCGTTTTCATTGCCTACATCCCACAAATTATTGCTAATTTACAGGGAAATAAGGCCCAACCTTTCCAACCCTTGTCAGCTGCTATTTCTTGCTTGATCTGGGTCATTTATGGTTGGACAAAGGAACCTAAAAAAGACTGGATTTTGATCATTCCGAATTCGGCAGGTGTCATCCTAGGGGGATTGACTTTCCTTACATCACTTTAATAGAAAGTGAACAAAGACTGAACTCTACGGGTTCAGTCTTTTTTGTGTATCCCTTTGAAAAACAAAAACAATCGCAGTCGGTTTTCGTACAAAAAAGCCCGCTATGAGCAAGCTAAAAAAATTGACAATTCTTTTCTTTGAATAACCTATGCTGGATTATTGTGCAAAAATATCCAAATAATATCTGATTATTATTAGAGTATATTGAAACTTTCCGCTGTGAGAAAAGTGCCTGAAATAATTATGTTTCAGGCACTCGGAATTATTGAGACCTTAGGCTCAATAATTAGTCATGGAAC
>OBUR01000128.1_pt1 | contig 39079 bp, 51 predicted proteins | sample 1475951 | NCBI WGS metagenome assembly OBUR01 (sample SAMEA2579957, study PRJEB22360) | human gut metagenome
AAAAGATAAGAAGCTTAAGACAAATGCTATGAGAATATTGGATTCTAAAAAGGTTCCTTATGAAATGTTAAGTTATGAAAGTGAAGATGGAAAGATAGATGGAATATCTGTAGCGCATAAAATTGGAGTAGATGAAAAGAATGTATTTAAAACATTAGTAGCTCAAGGGACAAGTAAAGAGTTATATGTTTTTGTTATACCAGTAGCAGAAGAATTAGATTTAAAGAATGCTGCTAAGATAGCTGAAGAAAAGAAGGTTGAAATGATAGCAGTTAAGGATATATTAAAATACACTGGCTACATTCGCGGTGGATGTTCCCCTATCGGTTTAAAACGTGATTACAGAACATTTATACATGAGAGTGCTAAAGGCTTAGATTTCATGATAGTAAGTGCAGGAAAGATAGGACATCAAATAAAATTAAATCCCAATGACTTAGTAGAAGTAGTATCTGGTAAATTTGAAAATCTAATAAAATAGTTTTGTCTAAATAAACATAGGTGGATGTTCACCACAGTTTATTTAGACAAAAAGATGTCACATAAAGGTAACATCTAAATCATTTGTTTCAGGGTCATAAACAATCTTTTTAAATATACTCATAGTAATTTTTCTTTTGTCATCAACACTTAAATTATTATTAAAAGCTTTTATATTATTATATATAAGAGCTTTATCTGTTTTTATCTTTGAATTTAATTCTTGTAACTCTAATTCTACAATATTACTCTTGATAGATGACTTTTCTTTTATTAAATTTTCAATTTTATCTATAAATATTAATGAAGCATCATTACTTAATAATGCTATTTTATCAGTAAGATTAGAAATTGTTTTATCAATTTCAATTACTTTTTTATTTAAGCTAGCTATTTTAAAAGAGTTATCAACTTTATTTATAGAGTATGATGAATTAAATATTTTTTCATCTTTTAAAGAATATATTAAAGCTGAAACTTTAGCTTCTAATACATCTTGTTTAACTCTTTTAGTATTAGTACAAGTTTTTAGCTTACCACGAACAGCATCTCTACAAGAGTAATAACTATAGGTTGATACATATATTTTTTCTTCACCTTTTTTATTATAGTACTTAGTTTTAGTGGTTTTAGTTTGTCCGCAATATGTTTGTCCACAGCATTTACACCTAATAGTTTTAGTAAGCCAAAACTTCTCACTAAATCTATTACCTTCTCTTGAAATATTTTTATCCATATCTTTATTTACAGAAATCCAAATAGAAGGTTCTATTAATCCAACTATATTACTAACAATAGCATATTTAGTGTCCTTATCTGTATAGGTTAAATATGAATGTATATTATCTTCAGTTCCTTGAACTATATATCCTTTAGACTTTAAATAAAGGGATACTGAAGAGGAGCTCTTAACATAAATAGGTTTTCTTAAAGTTGTTGCTAATGTACCTCCTAAAAATTTATGGTTATACTTGTGTTGTATAAACTGAATAAGGTCAGTATTTTTACTTTTTTCATATTTCATATTGAATACATCTAAAATCATATCTTTATTATCCCATTCAATACCACCATTTGGATTATTTTTAAATCCTGTAGGAGGAGAGCCACCTGTCCATTTACCTTTTTTAGCTATAGATAGTAAATTATCTTTTACTCTTTGCTGAATATTACTTCTTTCCATTTCAGCAAAACTTGCTAGTAGTGTAAGCATTACTTTACCCATTTGAGTATTGGGGTCAAAACCTTCTGTTATAGATATAAGCTCAACATTATTTTCTTTAAACATTTCTAGTATATTTAGAAAGTCTAGTGTATTTCTTGCTATTCTATCTATTTTATAGCAAACAACTATATCTATTTGTTTTAACTCAGCTAATCTAAGCAACTTTTGAAATGCAGGTCTATTAGTATTACCACCAGAAAAACCTTCATCTTCAAAAACTTCAAAAGTAGAGTTAGTAAATTTTTTTAATATATATTCTTTACACATGTTTATTTGAGTTTCTATTGAAACAGAACCTTCTATATAAACAGATTTTCTACTGTAAATTGCTACTTTTTTCATGTTAATCCCTCCTTATTAAAAAATCTCTTAGTCAAAATTGCCTAAGAGACTTTAATTTTAAAAGAACTTACCAATCATTAAGTTAGGAATAAATCTAACTTCATAATTATCTATTTTGCAAGAAACACCGTATTTACATCTATAATAATCTATTGCATCTTCTAAATAACTTTCAGTAACCCCTAAAAAATCAGCAATTTCTTTAGAGGTTTTACATCCATTTTCAAATGATCTTATTAGACCAAGTATTCCAACATTTTGATTATAACCCCATTTTCTTGCTAAAAGTTCTTGCTTAACGTTTCTAACATCTTGCAGATTTGTAATATTACCAACAGTTAATTTATAATGCCCCAGCTCTTCGGCTAACACACAGTATTTTTCTTTAGTGCTCACATTACCATTTATATATATTTTATTTCCATGGCATTTAGCACAGGGTAAATTGTTTCTAAAATCAACCTCGACTACAGAAACACCTTCTTTTTCAGCCTTAGTTAATAATTTTTCATAGTTGTTCATTGTAAATGTTCCCCCATTTAGAAGCGTTTACTTTTTATGCTTTTTCTCATACTCAGCAATAACTTCGTCCATGATATTTTTTTGTTCTTCTGTAAGACCATCATCATGACAAGCAATAGGCATAAGATATTCTTTACCTGGTTCTTCCCATATTTCTTTTTCTCTTTTAGGAAGTTGAGTTATTTTACTTTCATTTTGATACTTAGGCATTTCCATTAAATCTTTAGTATAAGTAATAACTTTATCTTTACCTTCAGTATTTAATTTTCTTAAATCTTCTATATGTTGTTGTTCTTCTTTAGAATAATTAGAAGTAACATCTGTTTTTTTTACTTCATCAAAATCCCATCCCATTAATATAGCTGGAGATATATTAAGTGCTTTTGAGAGAGCAATTATATTATCTCTTCGCATATTTTCAATCATTCCAGTTTCCCATTTTCTTACGGTACTTTTTCCAACACCTACTAATTCACCTAACTGTTCATACGTTAGGCCTAATTCTTGTCTCTTTTCTCGAATTAAATCTTTTATCTCCATAATTTTCCCCTTTCTGTATTTGTTTCAATTATATTACTATTGTGTCTTTTATGCAACTTTTTATTCTTTTTTTGAGAAAAAGTGTCTTAAAGTGTTGACAAGTTTTGAAAAAGAGATTAGACTAAAAGTGTCTTAAATGACACTAAGTGAAAAGGAGGTAATAAGATGGGAAATATTTTAAAGTCATTAATTGTTCTTAAAGGAAAAACTATTCCAGAGGTTGCCAAAGAAATGCATATTGGTAAATCAACTCTTTACAAGAAAATTTATGGAGAGTCAGAATTTACAAGAAAAGAAATTTCAGAATTAATGTCTATATTAGAAATAGAGCCATATAGAGCTATGGAAATTTTTTTTAATGTAAAAGTGTCTTAAAAGACACGAAGGTTGAGTTTAGTTTTTTACGTTTTAAAACTTTAATTCGTATAGTTATTTAGATATTTAAAAAAGGAGATTTAAAAGATGAATAATTTAATGATTTTTGAAAACAAAGAATTAGGAATGGATGTAAGAGCAATAAAAAATAAAGATGGAAGTATTTCTATTAACGCAGAAGATACAGCAAGAGGCTTTGGATTTACGCAGATTAAGAATAAAAAAGAATATGTAAGATGGGAAACTTTAAACACCTATTGTAAAGAATTTGGATTTTCCCAACAAGTTGGGAAAGATGATTTCATTCCTGAAAGCTTATTCTATTTGTTAGGAATGAAGGCAAATAATGATGTTGCCAGAAAGTTTCAAACTTGGTTAGCTATTGATGTTATTCCGGCTGTAAGAAAAACAGGACAATACAAGACCCAGAATAAAGAATTGCTATCCAGTATTGATATGTTTGAACTACAAGTTAAAGCTTTAAGAGAAGTTGAAGAGAAAGTAAATGAAGTAGATAAAAAATTTGATGATTTACCACTATTTGAAATTGACAGTAAGGATTTAAAAAAGAAAGTTAATAGAGTTGTAGTTTCATTACTAGGTGGTAAGAAGTCTAATGCATATAAACCACTAAGTAAAAAAGTATTTTCAGATTTATATGGACAAATTCATAGGGAGTTTGGAGTTAATACTTGTGCAGCTATAAAAAGAAGGGATTTAGATTTAGCTAAAGAGATAGTTGATAACTATACACTACCAAGAGCATTAAAAGAAGAAATAGAACTTGCTAATAGTCAATTAGCATTTGCTTGAAATAATTGTTTGCTAGACAAGCATTAATTAAACAGCATATCTCACTAATGCTAAGGGAATATATAGTACAAGCTTTAATTAGAAGCCAATTAAAGCTAAGGGGAAATAAAACAAGGAGGATATTAGGATGGCTAAAAGAAAAAAAGAAAATCCAAATGATTGGGATGAAAGTTTATTCCCAAAGTTAATTATAAAGGATGGTAAACCATTTGTTACAGATGGTTATATAGGATCATCTAAAGTCACTATTGTAAGACAACCATCTATGGAAACAGTAGAAAGGTTTAATAAATTTCTAGCTAAAAAAGAAATTGAAGCTAGAACTGAATTACAGAAATTAAGGAGTGTAGAAGAATGTTAACTCCAAAAGGAAGAATCATCTTAGGAATAATATCAACAGTTACAGCTTTATATCTAAGTGTACATTTTATGATTAAAAGCCTAGATGAAAAAGAGCCAAAGCAAAGTTTTAAATACTTAATACTAAGTGCATGCAATATGTTAGCTTTAATATTTTCAATAAATGTAATTTAAGGAGGAATTTTATAATGGAAAATAATAAATATGTATTCGTAAAGGATTTTGATACAGCTTTAGTTCAATTAGGAGAGATTCTTGATAACTTTAACGATAATAGAAATTTTGAGGTTACAGATGATGATATAAGAGCTTTAGAATTAATTATTAAAGCACATAGGAACGGATTAAGTACTAAAGATTTAGTTAGTCTATTATCACAAAGAGAAGGGGTAGAATTAATAAGTGTAGATCCACATACTGAAAAAAATATAACAATATGTGGACCAGCAATAGTTTTAAATATAATTGATTAGCGAACCTTACTGTATCTATAAGAATTCTTTATAAAAGCATGATGATATTTGCCTTTAGATGAAGCGTTTAAAAGCCCTTCAAATATATTCTGTGGAACATTGTAGTAATCATAAACTCCAGAATGAAAGGCAATTCTTAAGGTAGCAGTACTTGAATCATAACCAACCGCAACTAAGTTGCTTGATGATACAGGTATCATATTCATAAAAAACACCTCCTCTCAATATAAGTGTACAACCTTTAAATTAAAAAGTTTGTAGAAATGTGTTGAATGGAGAAGAGGAAAGGAGAAAAATAATGAAACAATTAAAAAGATTAACTCAAAAACAAAAGAAATTATTTAAAGAATTATATGGAGTGAAGGAACCTTCCAAGAGATTTGGAGTTCATAGAGTTACTAAGGATGGCATTATATTTTGGGATAAGCTAGAAAATAAAGCTATGGATCCAATAAGAATTTAGTTAGGAGTAGTAGAAATGAGAAAAGTTAATACAGGTTGCTTAGTAATTTTAATTGTACTAATTGTAATTTGGAGCATTATCTATTATGTAGTTTATAAAATATTAGGTTGGTTAGTTTTATGTTAGAACTAGCTAAGAAGATTACAAAAAATGTACAAGAAAGACTAAGCAAACTAACAATAGACGAAACTATAAATGTTTTAATAGAGGAAGAAATAAAAAAGAGAGTACCAAGGCACCGACCAAAGTAGCCAAGGCACTCAAGAAATAAATCTCAAGGATATATTACCACTAGGAATGGATTTAGACAATGGTGAAATTTATGATATTGAAACTGGAGAAACAGTAAAGGAGCTGTAACTTATGGGCAATTTACCAGATTGTTGTTATGAGTATAGATTCAATAGAGAAGAGCCAAGAGCTGTAGAAACTTGTACTGAATGTGGTTATAGCATATATGCAGGTGAAAGCTATTACTCTATTGGAGATAAGATAATATGCTGTGAATGTATAGAGGATTTTAAGGAAGAAGCTAAAGATACTAAATTTTAAAATAGGAGGAAAAAGTTATGCCAGAAACAAAGAAGCTTAACATATATCAGAAAATACAAAAGGCTAGGGTAGATTTACAAAATAAAGATTTAAAGAAAACAGGATATAACAAGTATTCAAATTATAAATATTTTGAATTAGGAGATTTCTTACCACATATCAATGATATTTGTAATGAGATTGGATTATATACAGAGTTTAGTTATGAAGAGAAGTTAGCAACTTTAACAATATATAATACAGAAAATTTAGAAGAAAAAAGAATATGGACAACACCAGTTGAGGTAGCCACATTAAAAGGATGCAGTACTATTCAAAATATAGGTGGTACTCAAAGTTTTGCAAGAAGATATTTATATATGATGGCTTTTGAAATTGCTGAAACTGATGTAATAGATGGTGGAGCAGTTGATGAAGATGCGGAATTAGGAAAGCAGAAAATAGGACAGGCTCATGTATTAACAATTAATAGTTTAATACAAGAAACTGAAACAGACAAAAAAGAGTTTTTAGCTTGGGCAGGAGTTAATAGAGTGGAAGATATAAAAAATGAAGCGGTAGGAACTTGTCTAACTATGCTTAATAAAAAGAAAATATTAAAAGAAAAAAGAGAGCAAGAGGAATTAAAGCAAATAGAAGCAGAGCAACAACAAAGAGATTTTGATTTTTAGGAGAGTTGAGAAATGAAAGAGATACAAATAAATAAAGAATTACCAGTAATAAAAATGAACTTTGAAGAAGTTAAAGGATCACTACAAGAAACTATGAAAAAGTTTGAGGGAATTATAGTTACAGAAGAAAGTTTAAAAGACTGTAAAGCAACTCAAAAAGATTTGGCAGGCCTTAGAAATAAGATAGATACCTATAGAAAAGATGTTAAAAGAGAGATGTTAACTCCTATCGATATATTTGAATATCAATGTAAAGAGCTAATATACCTTATAGCGGATGTAGAAAAACCAATAAAAGAAGGAATAAAAGTATTTGATGATAAGCGCAGGGAAGAGAAAAGACAAAAAGCATTGGAGCTTATTAAAGAAAGTATAACTAAGCATAATCTAAGCAAAGAATATGCTTCAAAGCTTACTGTAAAAAATGAATATTTAAACCTAAGTAAAAGCTTAAAAAGTGTTAGGGAAGATATAGAATCAAGAGCTTTATTATTAGAAAGAGAGCAGGAAGATGAAAAGCAAAGAAAAGAAATGCTTAGAGTTTCAATAGAAAATGCTATAAGTGTAGCTAATGAAGGTATTAATACTAAGTTAAAATTTGAGAACTTTACTAAGTATATAGAATTTGGATGGTCTTTAGATAGAATTTTAAAAGAAATTAATGATAAGGCAACTATGATAAAGGAAGCTGAAAAACCAAAGGAGCAACCTAAAGTTGAAGTTAAAGAACCAGTTCAAACACCTTTAGATATCTCTAAACCACTTGAAAATGTTAAAAAAGAGGTCGAAGAAGAAATTAGGCAAGATAAATTCTTTGTGGATGTTTATGTAGAACATAATTTTGAAATGATCCAGGCTTTAAGTAAATTCTTAAAAGATAATGGATATAACTATGAGGTTCATAAAAAAGGAAAAGTTAAATAGGAAAGCTTAGGAGGTGCTTAAGTTGGAAATAAAGTTAGAGGAAGTTAAGAAGTACGGAAAAGAGGAGAACTTCTTTATAGATATAAGAGATACTGAAAGGGTTGTATTAAGCATAAAGGATAGGGATGACATTATAGTACCAATGGATGAAGCTTCTTTTAATGAGCTAAGAGAAAAGATAAATGAAGCTTACGAGTTAAGACAGATGTAAGGAGTGTAAGGATTGAAAAACTTAGTAGAAGGTTGGTTAAAACTTTATAGAAGTATTCAGAATCATTGGTTATGGGAAGATAAGCCATTTAGTAGAGGACAAGCCTTTGTAGACCTTCTACTAATGGCAAACCATAAAGACAATAAGATATTATTTAACGGTGAGTTGATAGAGGTGAAAAGAGGCTCAAGAATTACATCATTAAGGCAACTAAGTGAGGCATGGGGATGGAGCACTAAAAAGACCAAAAAGTTTTTAGAACTTCTTGAAAAAGATAACATGATAACTGTAAAAAGTGACAATAAGAAAACACTTGTAACCATTGAAAACTATGGGGTTTACCAAGAAGTAGGAAACACAGAAGAAACACAGGAGAAACACCAAGGAAACAGTGAGGAAACGCAGAGGAAAAACAAAAGAAATTCAAAAGAAATTCAAAAAAAAACAAACAAGAATGATAAAGAAAGATATAAGAATGATAAAGAAAGATATAAGAATGATAAAGAAAGAAAAGAAGAGGAATCCCAACCAGCCTCTCCTCGATTCTATCCTTCTCCTATTCATGAGTTATTAGCTAATTCAGATTCTTTATCACCAGTAAGTTACAAAACATTTTTTGAAAATGCTGATATTAGAGAAGAGGTTGGAGTTATACAAATTAAACCAGAGAATGAGTTTTATAAAGGAGCTATTAAAAAGTATATTCCAACATTAGAGATTGAAACTCATAAAAAAATAGAGGTGATTTAAGTGAAAGTTAATTTACTAGAAGTTTATTCAGTACATGAACTAGCATTAAAGACTTATAGAGATTTAGCTAAAAGAAAAATAGAAAGAAATAGAGAAGTAGCTGCTTATTTAAAAATTAGAGAAATAAGTGGAAGAAAGAAATGGAATGTTAGATTTGGAGGATATAGGTGGTAGTAGTTACAGGAAAAATAAGAGGAAAGGCTAGACCTAGGGTATGTAGGGGTCATGCCTTTACCCCTAAAGATACAGTTCAATATGAAAAGTTATTAAGAGATTGTTATAAGCAACAAGATGGGAGATACCTAGAAGGCTCTATAAAAGCTTTAATAATTGCTTACTATAAAAAAATCGTAAGTCATATAGTAAAAAACGTGTACAAGCCATAAGGGATGGGTTAGAAAAGCCAACAAAGAAACCAGATTCGGATAACATAGGAAAGATTATATTAGATAGCTTAAATGGTGTTGATTATAAAGGTGATAGTCAGATTATAGAGTTTAGTTTTATTAAGAGATATACGGAAGAACTTGAAAGAGTTGAATTAAGGTAAATAGAAATTGTTCTTTTAAAATTTAATAATATGGTGTTTAAATAATATAAAAATTGTATTGAAGATATTTATTGGATATAATTATACAGTAATATTAGTTTTATGAATAGGAGGTTAATTATGGAAATTAGAATTATATATAATTATGTAATACAATCTTGTAGTAAAGGATATCCAGTTATAACTGAAGATATAATAAAGATAAATAATGAAACCACATTAGAAGATATATTTAAATATTCAAATCAAGAAAATGCTGATGTCTCTAAATATTATAAGATAAGTGGTGGATATTATTTTAATAGAAAGATATTACCATATATAAAAAATAAAAATAATGAAGTTATATGGGAACCAGAATATAAAAATATTAAAGTATTGGATTTTATTTTCACTCATGATATTCAAGATAATACAATATATGCTGATACAGAGATAACTCAAGCTGGAGGACCGGAATTAAATGATGTTTCACAGTTATGGAATCATTGTTATCCAATTATTGATCAAATTGTAACAGTAGTATGTTTTTATGAGTTAAGTATTAAATTAAGTAATTTTATAAAAGGTTTATTCAAGGGAAAAAAGATTGAACAAGTACCACCAAATTCATTTATAGAATTTATTCTAAGTAAGGATAAATGGAATCATTATGAATTAGCAGAATATATGGAAATAACTCCAGAAGAAAGTAAAAATCTTTTAAAAGGATTTGGTTATAAGTGGGATAATTCTAAAAAGATATATATAAATAGAAATAATCTTAAAGAAATCTTAGAAAAATTTTCAAAAATATCAATTTATAAAAATTTATAAGATTTTATAAAAAAATGCCGTATTATTCAAAAAGAATATACGGTATTTTTTATCTAATTTTATAGAACAAGAGAAGTGATATATATTATAAAGAATCAAATAAGTTTCTTTGATAAACCAAGAGTTATTTTATTGGATGATTGGCGAGGCTCCATCCTCTATTAACTAAAAATAGAGTGTGGGAGGTTTGTTTAGATAAACAGGAATATTACATTAGATATTTATATGAAGTATTTTATGGGATATATAAGTATAAGGCAGAAAAGATTAAATAGTTATATTCTGGCTAGGTAAGAACTTTAAATATGAAAGGATGTGATGTACCTATATCACACAATAGGGTTTAGCTAGTTTAAAATATTCTTTTAAAATTGAATAGAAATATTTTGCAATAAATTATATAATTTAGATATAACTTATTGTAAAGGATGATGAATTTTATGGATAATTTATTTACTATTTATAAGACGGATGATGATTTTGAAAAATCTATAAAGGAAGAATTAAACAATATAAAGTTGGAACTAAATTCAGATATAAAATTTAAATTAGAAAAAGACCATTGTCCAGCTGTATCTGGCGAACTTGCTGGACAAGTTATACACATATTAAATTCTGATCCTGTTGGAGCTTTTATTAATTTATGTGAATTGGGTGCAATAGCTTATAATGTTATTAAATTTTTAAAAAGTAAAAATAAAGAATATAGAATTAGTAAAAAGTTATGCAAAGCTCTAGCTTTATTTAAATTAAAGAATGAAAATAAAGAATCAACTGAAGGGTGTAATTTAGATAAAGCTATAGTATATGGTCCAATGAAAATAGATAATATTAATGGAATAATATCTATGGAAGATTTTGCTATAGTTAATGACGCAACAGGAGAAATAGGGTATTTGATAGCTTATGCTTTTCAAAAAGGAGAAAAAAGAACAAGAACAATATGGAATTTAATTAATACAAAAGGAGAAATTATTGTTTCATGGACTACTCAAACTTTAACAGAAAATCTTCCAGAGTTTTTTAAAAATAATTAATAAAATTAATTGCCGTATCATTCATATGAATATACGGTATTTTTTTATTCAAATTTACAAGTGAATATTAGAGGTGATTAGATGATAGATAAAAACATATTTAGAGAAACAGAAGTATTACTTAAGAACTACAGTAAGTTAGAATCAGAGATAGAGTTAATAAAATTAGAGATTAAAGATATACAGGAATCTTATACTGGATGTGGAGCAATAGTATATAGTGAGAAAAGTGGTCCGACAAATAAGTTTAGTAGCATGGTTGAAGATGAAGTAATAAGGAAAGAGAAAGATCTATTCTATCTTAAGAGAGATTTAGATTATAAGGTTAGATTAAAGAGAAGAATAGATTTAGCTATACAAACTCTTGGAACAAAAGAAGAGAGAGATTTAATTAGATTAAGATATATAAATCAACCTAAAGTTAGTTGGGGAACAGTTGCTAGACATTTAAAATATAATAAAGATTATTGCAGGAAGGAATTAAGACCTAAGGTTATAAAGCAAATTGCAGATTTTGTATTCTATAATCCAGGAGTTCAAGAAAGGTTTATTATATAAATATACCCCCTATTTATACCCGTTTAATACCCCACGTATACCCACTTTTATGTGTTATTATGTAATTGTGGATAGGGTAAAGCGTTCATTGATGACCTCCTGGATGTAAATTAAAACTTAACTAACGGAAAAGCAAGGTGTAAAAGCCTTGCTAACATGGAAGGTCACTAGCTGGAGATGCTTAAAGATGGTTCGAATCCATTGCCTTCCCCTTTTATAAATTTTTAATCACAATTGATAATTTAAAAGTTCTTATTTAAAAATCTTATTTCCCTTACATTGCAGGATTAAGTTCTTGCTTTTATGGAGATATATCTCAATAGGTAGAGTATCGCTTTAGTAATGTTATAGGTTACTAGGGCGAAGGTTAGAGGTTCAAATTCTTTTATCCCCAATATTAAAACTTAATAAAATATCTCTTTGGACTTTAGGGGTTACAGAGAGAAAAAGAATCTAGTTCTAGGTACTGGATTATTTTGTATTTAATAGTTAAATAAATATAAATTTACTATACATAGATATATTTGTTATAATATGAATATATATTTAAGGGGGAATAGAAATGGAAGAACTATTGAATAAAGGAATAACTTTGATAGCGACTACTTGTGTAGGTGAAATTATAAAATCAACTGTAAAAGAGTATGTTTCTCCACGATTAAAAACATTAAGTGACAATTCACTTTTAGATAAAGATAGAGTAAAAGTAGAAGAGAATATTTTGGATTATTTAGAAAGATCTTATAAAAATAATAAATATATAAATACTATAGTGTTTAAAAATCAACAAAAAAAATTAGAAGATTTATATATACCATTAAAGGTAGTTAAATATATAGGTAAAAATGAAAAAAATAATTTTGAACTTTGTATAGATAAATATGATGAAAAGTTCATTCCATTACATAATAAAGTTTTGTTAGTAGATAATGCAGGTATGGGAAAATCAACTATAATGAAATTTTTATATTTAAGTACGATTAAAGAAAATAAAGGGATACCAATATTAATAGAATTAAGAAAGTTAGATAAAAATACATCAATATTAGATTTTATAGTTAAAGAAATTAATGGAATTGATACTGAGTGTAATAAAAAGGTTATAGCTGAATTAATAAGAGGAGGTGATTTTATATTTTTCTTTGATGGATATGATGAAATAACATTAGAAAATAAAGATATTATTACAAAAAATATTCAAGAATTCATAGATAAAGCTCATAATAATAAATTTATAATTTCATCTAGAGATGAGGATGAACTTACATCTTTTGGGGATTTTCAAAGATTTTATATAAAAGCACTTGCTAAAGAAGAAGCATATCAATTAATTAGCAAATATGACGAAAATGGAGATTTATCAAAAGAATTAATAGATAATCTTGAAAATGAAGAAAATCTAAAAATATTGAAAGAATTTTTAGAAAATCCGCTTATGGTTTCTCTTTTATATAAAGCATTTGAATATAATAAAAGTATACCATACAAAAAGCACATATTTTATAAACAAGTATACGATGCATTGTTTGAGCAACATGATTTATCAAAAGGTGGTGCATATAAACATATAAAAAGAAGTGGATTGGATATAGATGATTTTCATAAAATATTACGATGCTTAGCTTTTACTACATTGTCAAAGGGAATAGAATATTCAAAAGAAGATTTAATCAAATATATAGATTTTGTAAAAGAAAAAAATTCAGAAATAGAATTTAAAACGAGCTTTTTTATTTGGGACATAGTTCATTCAATACCATTATTCATAAAGGATGGATTGGAATATAAGTGGATACACAAATCATTTCAGGAGTATTTTGCTGCAGCTTATATATGCAATGATTCTAAAAAGCAATCGGATAAATTTCTAAAAAAAATATCAAGTGAAGTTAAAATAGATAAATATTATAATATATTAGACTTTTGTTATGATATGGATTACAAGAGTTTTTCTAGAAGTATATTATATCCTGTTATTGAAGAATTTATAAAATATTATAATGCTAGCTACAATAATCAATATTATTCTAATATTGATGAAAAACATATTAATATTAGAAAAAGTCTAGAATTTAGTTATGAAAAAATATTTATAAAAAGATTAAATGAAAACACTAGGCATTTACGAATTAAAAAAGACGTTAATGATACATTTAGTTATACATTTAGTGATGTAAATTTTGATGGAGCAGTTAAGTTTATAATAACTAGCAAAGATTCGCTAGGTAATTTAAAGGAAGTTGCAGCAAATATAGGTAGTAAAAGAAAAACATCATTAATGAAGTTGTTATACAATAAAAGGAATAGTATTGTAAGTGAAATAGAAGAAGTTAAGAATATGAAAGGAGATATTACAGAAATAGTTCAAAATTATGAATGGAATTTACTAAATGATGATGTAGAAAATATATTTAATAGAAAAGATAAATTTCTTATCATACATAATTGGTTTCAAAAATATGCTTCAAATGATCTTGATGAAATACCTGCAATAATTTTTAACTATAGTGAGTGCATTAAATTAAAAAATAATATAGATAAAGAAATTATTGAAGAAGAAAGTGACTTAGACTTTTTGTAGAACTCTCATTTGAGAGTTCTTTTTATTTTACAAAACAAACGAATAGGTGAGGTGGTGATATGGCTAGAGCAAGAAGTCCAAACCGAGATAAAGCATTTGAGATATACAAGAATCACAATGGAAATATTGCTAATAGAGAAATTGCGAGAACTTTGGGCATATCAGAAAAAACTATATCTGGATGGAAAGCTAAAGATAATTGGAGTGATAAATTAAATGGAGTACTCCAAACAGATTTACGGAGTACTCCAAAAGAAAAGAGAAAAAAGGGAGGTCAACCTAATAATAAAAATTCAGTTGGTTGTGGAGCACCTAAAGAAAATAAAAATGCAGAAAAACACGGATTCTTTTCTAAATATCTTCCAGATGAAACTAAAGAGATTATTGAAGATGTTAAAGAATTAGATCCGATAGAAATCTTATGGGGAAATATACAAATTCAATATGCAGCAATAATAAGAGCTCAAAGAATTATGTATGTAGAATCTAAAGAGGAAATGATAAAGGAGCTTAAGAAAAAGAAAGAACATACTGATGACTATGGCGAAAGTACAGAGGTAGAATATGAGTTCCAATTTGCTTGGGATAGACAAGCTACATTCTTGCAAGCGCAATCAAGAGCAATGAAAACTCTTGAAAGTATGATAAATAGCTATGATGAAATGATTCATAAGAATTGGGATAGTGTTACTGAAGAACAAAAAACTAGAATTGAAGTGTTGAAATCAAGAATAGTTAAAGATAATTCTAAGAATAATACTAACTCTACAGCTAAGTTAGATTTTATATTAGGACAAATTAAGGAAAGAAATAAAAATGAGTAATGAATATAAGTTATCAGATAAGTATTTAGACTTTTTAGAACATAGAGCACCAGTAGAGGCATTGGAGGGAACAACCGCGGCAGGAAAAACTACAGTAGGAATACTAAAGTTTATGTTAATGGTTGCAGAATCTCCCAAGAAAATGCATGTTATTGCTGCTAAAACAACTGGAGTTGCTGAAAAGAACTTAATACAAAAGGAATATGGGATTACTGATGTATTTGGTGATTTAGTCAAGTATAACGGTAATGGTGATAAAGATAATAAAATACCTCATATAAGATATATAACTCCTAATGGTGAGAAAATAATATACATACTAGGTTATGATAACGTAGATAAGTGGAAAATGGCCTTAGGTTCTCAATTTGGATGTGTACTAATAGATGAGGTTAACACAGCTAGTATTGAATTTGTTAGGGAGATATGTACAAGAAATGATTATCTTATGATGACACTTAATCCGGATGATCCTAACTTACCTATATATTCAGAGTTTATTAATTGTTGTAGACCATTAGAAAAATATAAGAAAGATGTACCAGTAGAAATATTAGGGCAACTCAATTCAGAAGAGAAACCTAATTGGACCTACTGGTTTTTTACTTTCTATGATAATGCATCTTTAGATGAAGAAGCTATTGAAAAGAAAAAGACGAGTGCTCCTAAAGGTACTAAGCTATATAAAAATAAGATACTAGGGTTAAGAGGAAGAGCAACAGGATTAATATTCTCTAATTTTGAAAGAAAGAATAATGTATTATCTAAAGAACAGTTTATTAAACAAATAAAAGATAAGAAATTAAAGTTTGTTCAATTTACAGCAGGGTTAGATACAGCATATTCTCAAAATAGTCCTGATACCTTTGCATTTACTTTCTTAGGTATTACAGATAAGAAAGAATTAATTGTATTAGATGAAGAGGTATATAACAATAAAGACTTAGAAACTCCATTAGCTCCTAGTGATATAGCTCCTAAATATTTTAAGTTCTTAGAAAAGAATAGAAAGGAATGGGGATTTGTTAGAGATGTATTTGTAGATTCAGCAGACCAAGCAACTATAATGGAGCTTAAGAAGTTTAAGAGAACTAATCCATGTATGTATAACTTTATTAACTCTTATAAGAAAGTAACTATACTAGATAGAATACATTTAGCTTTAGGTTGGATTAATACCAATGGTAAAGTATTTTATTATGTTTTAGATACTTGTAAAGAGCATATAAGAGAGTTAGAGTGTTATAGTTGGAAAGAAGATAAATACGAGCCAGAGGATGCAAACGACCATACAATCAACTCTAGTCAGTATGCGTGGATACCTTTTAGAAAATTGATAGGAGATTATAAGGAGGAATAGAAATGGGGTGGTTTAAGAGTATGTTAACTAAAGCAGCAATTAAATATTTAAATGTTCAACCAGCATTAACTAATCCTATTACTATACAAGAAGCTTATACATTTGAAACTAATGTAATTAGAAATAAGCTTTGGTATAGGGGAGAACCATACGAACTGGACCAATTCTTTAAAAATATATCAAGTGATCCAGTAAATAAAGCTAGGTTTTGGAGTGCTGTTCCAAGTGAAGATTTAAGTATAAGAAAAATACATAGTGGATTACCTGCAATGATAGCTGATAAGTTAAGTGATATAGTTGTAGCTGACTTAGATAGTATAGAGGTTACTGGAGAGACTGATAATACATTATGGGAAGAAATAAGAAAAGATAATAAGTTTGATGATATGCTAGGTGATATAATTGCTACTACATTAGTTAGTGGTGATGGGGCTTTTAAACTATCTATAGATACAGAGATAAGCAAATATCCAATAATAGAGTTTTTCGATGGTGATAAGGTTGAATATATAACTCAAAGAGGAAGATTAAAAGAAATAAAGTTCTATACTTTTTATACTAAAAATAATAGACAATATAAATTAAGTGAAACTTATGGAAAAGGATATATCAACTATAATTTATATGATAGTAATGGAAATGAAGTTTCTTTAAATACACTTAATGAAACTAGAGAACTTGCAGATGTAACATATAAAGATTATTTCATAATGGCAATACCATTAATGTTCTTTAAATCTCCTAAGTTTGAGGGAAGAGGTAAAAGTATATTTGATAATAAATCAGATGCCTTTGATGCATTAGATGAAGTTATATCTCAATGGATAGATGCTATTCGTGATGGAAGAGTTCAAAAGTATATACCAGAGGATTTAGTTCCAAAAGATATTAATGGTAACTTAATGAAACCTAATCCATTTGATAATAGATTCTTAAAAGTAGGTTCTAGCCTTGCAGAAGATACAAAAAATGAGATAGATATGAAGCAAGCTAATATAAATTATGAGGCTTATGTTGAGAGTTATTCAAATGCTATTGATATGTGTCTACAAGGTATAATAAGTCCTAGCACTTTAGGAATAGACCTTAAAAAAACAGATAATGCAGAAGCTCAAAGAGAGAAAGAAAAAACTACTTTATATACTAGAGGAAAAATGGTTGATATATTAACAGAGGTTATACCAGAGTTAGTTAATATAATCTTAAAGACTAATAATGTATTAAATAAAAAGAATACTGGAGAATATGAAGTAAGCATTGTATTTGGAGAATATGCAAGTCCTAGTTTTGATTCAGTAGTAGAAACTGTAGGAAAAGCTAAAACATATGGAGTAATGTCCATAGAGCAATGTATTGAGGAAATGTATGGAGATACATGGACAGATGAAGAAAAGGAAGAAGAGATACAAAGAATAAAGAAACAGAATGGCTATCTTGTGGCTGAAGAACCTAAGACAGTAGATAATTATGATATGTTATATACTTATGATAATGAGGTTGAAACAGATGGACAAGAGGGATAAGGATATACAATTATTAGCTGATATACTTAGAGGAATTACTGAAAATAAAATAAAAGAAAATGCTAAAAAGGAAAGAGATAAGTCTTATGATATTAGAAATATATTCGAGCAAATGGAGCTTGATTTAATTTCTAGTATGCATAGGGCTTTTTATTTTCACCAAGCTGAGCAGAGTAAAGAAGGATTTCAATGGGAACAATGGCAAAGGACTAAGCTTAGAGAAATTGAAAAGTATAGAAAGAGAAATAAGAAACTAGTTGAGGAATATAACAAGCCTATCCAAGAAGCTATAAACAGAGAGATTCAAGGGAATTTTACTAAAGGTCAAGAAAATACAGAAAAGTTAATAGATGAAGTAAAGATAAAGTTTCCAGAGAATATAAAAGAACCTCAAACAGTTAGAGAGTATATTGCTAAAGAACTAGGGAAAAAGGCTACTCCACAAGTTGAAGAAAACTTCTTTGGTATTAACGAAAAGAAACTTAATGCATTACAAGAAACTATTACAAATGATTTAAAAAAGGCTCAAATGTCAGTTTTAAGAAAGATGGATGATGTATATAGGCAAATAATATTTAAAACTCATGTATATTTGCAAAGTGGTACTAAGACTATTAATCAAGCTATAGATATGGCTACTAAGGATTTTCTTGAGAAAGGTATAAATAGTATAACTTATAAGAATGGTAAACAAGTTAATATTGCTAGTTATGCAGAGATGTGTTTAAGAACAGCAAGTCAAAGAGCTACATTTTTAGGTGAAGGAAAGAAAAGAGATGAATATGGAATACATTTAATAGTTGTTACGGCTCATGCTAATACTTGTAAAATGTGTGAACCATGGCAAGGAAAAGTATTGATTGATGATATATTTTCTCATGGTACTAAAGAGGATGGAGATTATCCATTATTAAGTGAGGCTGTAGGAAAGGGATTGCTCCATTGAATTAGAAGTTTGGGTGGAGCAAGTAAAAATAAACGTTGTGAACCTCATTACAAAGAGGGTGTATCAAGTATTGATGCTAACGGTGAAAGGTGGGAAACCCAATACCGTGCTAAGTATTGTAAATATGTCTACACTCATGATATAATCCGTATAAGGAGATGAATTATATGGAAATTTGGAAAGATGTCATAGGTTACGAAAAGATTTATCAAGTAAGTAATACTGGTAAAGTTAAAAGAATTGGTACTTATAAAAATCAATCTAATAAGGAGTGGATTAGTAATAGAATATTAAAACCTGCTATTAAGAAGAATCGTTATATGTTTGTAGGTCTTAGCAAGGACGGCAAAGTTTCTAGTAAGCATATACACAGACTTGTTGCAGAAGCATTCATTCCTAATCCTTTTAATAAATCTACTGTAAATCACAAAGATGGTAATAGAAGTAATAATACAGTAGAAAATCTTGAATGGGCAACATATTTAGAAAATAATATCCATTCAATAAAGGTGTTAAAGAGAGATACAAAAAATAGTTCTGATTCAAGACCAGTGTTACAATTTGATAAACAAGGAAACTTTATAAAAGAATATCCATCTATGAGAGAAGCACAAAGACAAACGGGTATAGATGCAATAGATAAGGTGTGTAATCATGTTAAGTATAGAAAGACAGCAGGTGGGTATAAGTGGGAATACAAAGACAATTACAATAAAAGTGTAGAGACTATCGAAACCACATCAGATGATGGAAGGGAGTAGAGTAGGTTGGAGATGTACCAATCGAAGCGCAACGGATATAAAAAGAGATTAACCTTTATGGTTAGTCTCTTTTTATATTATGAGATAGTCCAATTAAAAGCCAAACTGTAGGCATACATTAGCAACTTACTTCCTAGGTATAACTAGAATACAAACAATACCAGATGGTGAAGATGCTATTAAACTTTATGAGGCTGAACAGAAACAGAGATATTATGAAAGACAATTGAGAAAGTGGAAGAGACTCAAAGCTGGTACTTGTGATGAAGAAAATAAAGAGATAGCAAGTAAAAAGGTTAAAGGGTTAGAAAAAGTTTTAAAGGATCATTTGGAAATTAATAAAGAGCTTAGAAGGAATCATTATAGAGAAAAATAGTTAGTATTTAAATATTTTCAACAATTTTGTTATGTATAAAGTATTTAAAGAAATTTAAATTAAATGATATAATGAATTATGAAAATAAAAGAATTGGAGGTATTATTTGTATGTATGAAATAAAGAAAGCTATCTTAAAGAGTGTATTAGATGAAAAGGAAAGTACAAAAACTTTAGCACGTTATGATGCTGTTTATTATGATGTTTTTGGAGAAATGGATAAAGAGAATATAGAAAAATTTAATGAGGCTTTGAGAAGTCTAGAGAAAGAAAATAGAATAATAATAGATGGGGATAGAATTGATCTTAAAAATAGTGATATATTAATAGCAAATGATATTAGTGTAATCTGTGATTTAGAGAAAGAAGATATTTAATTTAAAACTATAGAATGTGATATCGGGCATGGATGTAATATCCTTTCAACTGGTATTGAATTTTATTGATATGCAAAGGATCTTATACATGGACTTTCAATAGTAATTGCAACCGGAGTAGCTATAAAAGAAATAAAGATGCCATTGAAGGATTTAATTTTCTCTTTAATAAAGTTAAAGAGAAAATTAATAAAGATGAAACTATATATTATAATGAGGATTTTCTTCAAGTTATTGTACTTGAGAAAATACTAGAGCATTATCCAAGTTTAAGAGAGTTTAAGTTGATTAAAAAAGTAAAAGTTAACTTAGGTGCTAGAGGATTGTTTGCTAGACAAAACTCTATGTTTAGTAAAGATAGTTTAGAGGGTTCTCCAGAATACATAGAATATTTTGTTTTTCAAGTAATTACTGATGATAATGAGTTTGATAATAGCATAGTTAGAAGTGAAATTTTATCAACCGGTAAAATTCTTAATTTTTCTATAAATAATATGATGGCAGGTGAATTCATTCAAGCATTTTAAGTTTTTATAATATTATGAATAGAGTTGAATAGCTTAATTAATTAAAAAAGTCTTAGAAATAAGGCTTTTTTATTTTGTCCAAAACTTGCTTAAGACCTTAAACTGTGCATGGAATTAACAGCCGACAGGCTATAAATGGAGGTATTTATGTCTATATCAAATTTTAATTTAAGAAAAAGATTAGGTATGAAACTAGCACAAGATGATGGAGCAGGTAATGGAGGTGCAGGTTCAGAACCTAATTCAACTAATAATTTAGATGGAGAAGGTGATGGAACAGAAGAAACTAATCCAAAAGAAGAAAAAACTTTTACTCAAGGGGAAGTAAATAAGATGATTAAGGATAGGGTGGCAAGAGAAAAGAAAGGCCAACTATCTAAAGAAGAACTTAAAGCTTATCAAGATTGGAAAGAAAGCCAAAAGACAGAGGCTCAAAAGCAAAGTGAAGCTTTAACTAATGCAGAAAAGGCCAAACAGGATGCAGAAGAGAGAGCTAATACTCTTGAAGCTAAAGTAACTTGCTTATCTAAAGGAGTTTTAGCTGATAGTGTTGACGATGTTGTTATATTAGCTAAGGCTATGGTAAGTGATGATGTTACTATGGATCAAGCAGTAGATAAAGTTTTAGAAAAATATCCAAGCTTTAAAGGAGTGCAGCAACAAGATGAAAACAAAGGCTTTAAAATAGGTGCTGATGGCGGAAAACAAAAAGGAAATGTTGAAGATGCACTAGCAAGAGCCTTTGGAAATAAATAATAAAAAGATTAGGAGTGATATAAATGGCAGTATATAGTTATGCTGAACAATTTGAAAGAGAATTACAACAAAAGTATGCTAGAGAATTAACTTCTTATGATTTAGAGCAATCTAATCCACAAGTTAAATTCATTAATGCACAAACTATTAAATTACCTAATATAACAGTAAGTGGATACAAGGATCACAATAGAGGTAATATGGGTTTCAATACAGGAACAATATCTAATGAATGGGAACCAAAAAAATTAGCTCATGACAGAGATATAGAATTTGCTTTAGATCCTATGGATATAGATGAAACTAATTTAACTTTAGAAGTGGCAAATGTTCAAAATGTATTTGAAACAGAACAAGCTATTCCAGAGAGAGATTCTTATAGATACTCTAAGCTTTATGCAGAGGCTAAAACATATAAATCAAATGGAGCTGTTATAGACAATACAACTTTAACTACAGAAAATGTATTAGATTGGTTTGATGAAAAGATGGAGAAAATGGATGATGAGGGAGTACCATCAGAAGGAAGAATACTTTATGTTACACCAGCAGTGAACAAAATAATTAAGAATGCACAAAATATCCAAAGAAGCTTAGATGTTAATAGTAATAATGGAAAGATAGATAGAAGAGTATATTCTTTAGATGATGTTACAATCAAAAAAGTACCATCATCAAGAATGAAAACAAAGTATGATTTCACTAATGGATGTGTTCCAGCAGGTGATGCAAAACAAATAAATATGATCCTTATACATCCATCTTGCCAAGTAACTAGAAGTAAATATGCTTATATGAAGTTGTTTACTCCTGGTACTGATTCAAGAACAGCTGATAAATATGTGTATCAGACTAGGGAGTATGGAGATACTTTCTTAATAAAAAATAAAGCATGTGGTATAGCTATTAATGCAGAGGTAGAGGGCTAGAAAGGAGTAATAACATATGAAGGCTATTAAAGAAAATAAAGTTTATACAATAACTGAATCTGAACAGAACTTTTATAAACAACAAGGATATGACATAGTTAATGATGAAGGGGAAGTTATAGAACGTGGAGCAGGGAAATCTATTTCTTATGAGGAATATATAAAGTTAAAAGATGAATTAGATCCATTAAAAGATGAAAACTATACTTTAAAGCAAGAAAATGAGAAATTAAAAGAAGAAAATAAAAAGCTTAAAGCAGAAAATAAAGAGTTAAAGAAGTCTTAGTTAAGGCTTCTTTTTCTTTATAAGGATGTGAGTATATGTCTTATGTAGATATTTCATATTATAAAGATAATTTCAAAGGTGATATCCTTAATGATGATACTTTAGAAAATAGATTAGAAAGAGCATCAGATCAAATTGATAAATTGACATATAACAGAATAATAGGAATAGAATTTAAAAATTTATCTCCATTTCAACAAGATAAAATTAAAAAAGCAGTTTGTTTACAGGCTGAATTTATAGAGCAATATGGTGAGTTTATTAATATGCCTTTAAGTGGATTTTCAGCTGGTAGTACTTCGGTATCTTTTAATGGAAGTATTGTAAATGGAATAACAACCACACAGGAAGTTATTAATTATATATATCAAACTGGTTTAAATAGTAGGAGGCTCTAAACTATGGGAATTAAATTACCATTTCCTAAATGGCTTTTAAAAACACCAGTAGAGGTTTACCATACTTATATGGATGAGGATGGCGAACCAGTAGAGGACTTAATTTATAAAGGATTAAGTATATATAATGAGAAGGGAAAGAATACTCTAGATGCAGAGCGTAGACTTGTAACTTTAAGTGGTAACGTAATAATTGAAGGTGATATTAATCCAGGTAAGTTGATAGAAGGATATATTAAAATTGGAGAACTTAAAAAGGATATTTATAAATCTTCAAGACCACGTAATCCAGATGGTTCTGTTTTTAGTACTGAATTGGAGCTAATATAATGAAAGCTAAAGTAACAATAAAATTAGATAGAGCTAAGATAAATACATTAATAAGTGCTAGAAATAAAGCTTTAGAGGAAACTACAGAGGCCATATTAAGTGATATTAAGACAAGTGCTGTAGTTCCTAAGGATACTGGAGAACTTGAAAGAAGTGGTTTTGTTGATTTATCGAAGTTAGATGATGGAATAGCATCTATAATTTTTGATACACCATATGCTAGAAGATTATATTGGCATCCAGAGTATAATTTTAGGCAAGACAAAAACATAAATGCACAAGGTAAATGGATGCAATCTTATATTGATGGAGATAATAAAGAATTTGTAACAGAGACTTATTTTAAATTCTTAAAAATATTTAGCAAAGGATTGATTAAATAATGTTGCTAAGTGAAGTAAGAGAATATTTAAAAACTAAAATAGAATGTCCTCAATGGTATATAGGAAAGATAGATGCAACTAAAGAGCAATGTATAGGTATCTATAGCATAAGAGGGCCAAGAAATCATATAGCATTAGGTGGATTAGAAAATACAAGCTATTCTACTAAGGCTATTTCTATATTAATACATTGGGGAAAGAACGCTAATATAGCAGAACAAAAAGCTCAAGAAGTATTTAATGTTTTATTTGGACAAGATGCTGTTATAGGTGGGAAAAGAGTTATAGATTTTAAAATGATAACTACTGAACCTATAGGAGTTGGAACAGATAAAAATAACATATATGAATATGTAATAGAAGTAAATATAATACATGAAAGGTAGTGAATAATTATGGCATTTACAGGAGTTTTTCCAGTATACAATCTTAAATTTAAGATAGGAACAAAAGGAAAAGCAAGTCAATCTCAAGATATGCAGACTATAGCTGATATGGAGAACTTTGGTATAAAAATTGATGGTAAGGTAGAAGATTGGACACCAATGGATACAGCAGGTTGGGCAAGAAGTTTAATGACAGGAAAGAGTTTCTCTATATCTTTAAAAGGTAAAAGACATGTTGGCGATGCTGGAAATGATTATGTTGCAGCAACTGCATGGAAGGATGGATTAGATTGTAGTACAAAAGGAGAAATGGAGTTCCCAGATGGGTCTAAACTTACATTTAATTGTGTAATTGATATTAAAAATGTAGGTGGAGATGATAGTACAAAGGTTGCTCCGTTAGAATTTGACTTAAAAGGTGACGGAAAACCAGAATATACAGAAGCACCATCAAGCTTAGGACATTAGGAGGTATAAACAATGGCAAAAGTATATGACATAATGAATAAGTTAGTTAATGTAAAACCAACAGTAAAGATAGATGAAGATCACGAATATAAAATTAATAATACAAAGAATAATGCTATATATATTCAATCATTAGTTAAAGAAAATAAGAAAAAAGATGATAAAAAACAGGATGAGATGGAGCTTATTAATAAAATAATAAAAGCTTCCCTAGGTAAAGAAGCTTTTGAATATATAGATAGTAAAGGTGATGAGTGGAGCATGTCAGCATATAATGCAATAATAAATGTAATAATGGCTGCTATATCTAATGTTGAATTAGAAGAAATTGAAGAAATGAGTGAGAAAGAGGCAAAGCGATTTCAAGAAAGTAAAGAATAATCAATGGTATGATTTATTTGAAGATTGGGAGCTTATAGAAGCTTCTTTTACAGCTCAATATGGAATTAGATTAAGAACTGAAACTGATATGACTTGGGATGAATTTTGTACATTACTTAGTGGAATAATGCCTAAAACACCACTAGGTCAAATTGTTTCAATAAGAAGTGAAGAAGATGAAAATATACTTAAGAACTTTACTGAAGAACAACATAAGATTCGCAATGAATGGAGAGGTAGACAAGTAGAGCAAATGACAGATGAAGAAAAAGAGGAACAAATAAAAGAAATACAAGAAATTCTTAAAAAGGCGTTTAGTTAAAACTAAATGTCTTTTTTATTTTAAGAAAGGTGGTGAGGTAATGGCAGATGCAGATTCAGTAGGGAAAATTGGTCTTGATTTAGAGATACAAGATGGTGATATAGGAAAACAAATAGAAAAGATGGCTAGTGCTATAGGTAGTCAAATAAGTAAGTCACTAGAAGGAATAACAGGAAAATTTGATTTTAATTCAATAACGAAAGGAATTTCTGAATCTTTAAATAAAGGAATGAATAATATTGATGAAACTATAAAATCTAGTGTTGAGAAAAGTAAAGCTAATATTCTTAAGACAATAGAAGAAATAAAATCAAAAGCTTTAGATGCTATAAGAAGTATAATAGCTAAATCTAAAGAAATAAAAATTCCTATTCAGTTTTCTCCAGTTAGTAATATTGCAATACCTAGTAGCAAGGTAGCAACGCAACCAATAAGTAGAAGAGGACCACCAAAAAGTAATGTTGGAGATTTAGAATCTATAAAATCTAAGATTGAAAATCTTTCTAATAGTTTAGAGATAACTAATAGATCAATAGAGCAGCAACAAGAAAAATTATCAGGATTGAAGGCTGCTTATAATTCTACGTTTAATCAAGCTAGAAAAAACAAATTACAAGAGCAAATATTAAAAACAGAAGCTGTTATAAATAAACTTATAGCTAAATCTGATGCAACAGGGTTTAAATTAGCTGATTTAGATAGGCAGTTTGAGAAATTAGGTAATTCAGCTAAGAATTCTACTTTAGGATTAAATGAAGCAAGTAATAGTATGAAGAGGCTTGAAAATACTACAAGTAGAACAAATAGAAATTTAAGAAATGCTAATAACTCTACTAGACGATATAGAGAAAATATGAATGGTGCTAGAAGTGCAACAGGGATGTTTATTGATAGTATGTTTAGGTGGGGAATAGTATTCCCTTTAGTAATGAAGGGGATAAACACTGTTGCTAGTTATATAGGAAGTGCTTTAATGACTAATGCTCAGTTTGCAAACAGTTTAGCACAAATTAGAACTAATCTTATGGTTGCTTTTATGCCTATTTATCAAGCGGTTTTACCTGCATTAAATGCTTTAATGAGTGCTTTAGCAACTGTAACTGCATATATTGCAGCTTTTATAAGTGCTATATTTGGTAAAACATATCAAGCTAGTTTTGGTGCTGCTAAAAGTATGAATGCTTCTATAGCTTCAATGAAGAATATGGAGAAGCAAGGTAAGAAAACATCAGGAGCAGTAGATAAAATAGGAGATTCAGCAGAAAAGACTAAGAGAAAAATACAAAATTCTCTAGCTGGATTTGATGAAATAAATAAATTAAGTATCCCAGATGATTCCGATAAAGCTCCAAAGGCTCCAAAAGGAGGAGGCGGTGGTGGAGGAATAGATCCAATACCAATGGTTGCACCTAATGTGGATTTAAGTCCAACAAGTGTAGCAATGCAAAAAATAAATGCCATGGTAGAGAAGTTAAAAGATATTATATCTAAAATATTTCAACCTTTTAAAGCAGCGTGGGCAAGAGAAGGAGTTGCAACAATTGCAAGTATTAAATATGCATTACATGGAATTGGGGAACTTATAAAAGCTATAGGTAGTAGTTTCTTAGAGGTATGGACTAATGGAACTGGAGAAGAAATACTTGTAGTTATTCTACAAATTTTACAAAACATATTTAATATAGTTGGAGATATAGCAATTACATTTGCAGATGCTTGGAATGCTGGAGGAATAGGAACAGCTATAGTTAAATCTTTAGCAAATGCTCTTTTAAATGCACTTACATTAATTAAGCATATGGGAGATTCTTTAAGGCAAGTTTGGGGAGAAATTGGTCCTGGATTAGCAACTACATTCATGCAAATATTAAATGCAACATCAGGAGTATTAGAAAATTTAACTCAAAAATTAATTTATGTTTGGGATAATGGAGGTAGTCATTTATTCCAGGGATTTATAAGGCTAGGAGCAAAAATATTTGAATTAGCTGGGTATATTTATACTAATTTTGTTGCTCCTATGGTTAATTGGTTTGTAAACATGATAGCTCCAGTTCTAGCTAAATTAGCAGATATATTAGGAATTGTTTTAGATGCGTTTAGCAACTTAATAAATTGGTTAATGGGTAGTGGAAAGCCAGTATTAGATACAATTATTATTGTTTTAGGAAGTCTTGGTGCTTCTATACTAATAGTTAAAGGAGCATTAACTTTATGGACAATAGCTCAAACAATTTGGACAACTGTAGCAAAAATAAGTACTATAGCAACAACATTACTAGGTGGAGCAATAGCATTTTTAACAAGTCCAATAGGAATTGCAATAGTTGCTATAACAGCAATAATAGCTAGTGGAGTAGCTTTATATAAAAATTGGGACTTTGTAAAAGCTAAAGCTATAGAAATATGGGGAAAAATAAAAGACATATTTAATAGCTTTAAAGAATGGTTAAGGAATGTTTTCCAAACAGATTGGTCAAATTGTTTTGGAGTATTAGGGAATCTATTAAATCTTTTCTTAAAAAATGTAGATAATGTTTTTCAATCTATCAAAAAAATATTTGGTGGAATAATAGACTTTGTAACCGGAGTATTTACTGGAAACTGGAGCAGAGCTTGGCATGGCGTTGTAGATATTTTCAAAGGTATAATGAGTGGATTAGGTTCTGTAATTAAAGCGCCTCTAAACTCCGTTATTGGGCTAATTAATATGGCTATAGATGGTTTAAACAAAATTAGTTTTACTACTCCAGATTGGATTCCTGGTATTGGTGGTAAGCACTTTGGAGTTAACATAGCTAAAATGCCTTATTTGGCTAAAGGCGGTATAGTAGATAAACCAACACAAGCCGTAATAGGAGAGGCTGGAACAGAGGCAGTAGTACCACTAGAAAATAATACTGGTGGATTAAATTTACTTGCTATTAAACTTTCAGAAAGAATTAATAATATGTTATTACTTTCTAATAATGCATTAAAACAACCTGATTTAACAATGTTAGGTCAAAATATTAATAGTAATGAAAAGAAGAGTATTAATGATCCAGAGTTCATAGAAAAAATAAAAGAAGTTATAATAGAAGCTATTTTAGAAGCGATGAAGAATAAAAAAGATAATAGCTATAATAATTCAGGGCCTCAAGAGAGTGGTGATTTAATATTAAGAATAAAAGATACTGATTTAGGTAGAATTGCAATAGAAGCTATAAATAAAGTGAATAGACAAGCTGGAGAGCAATTATTAAATCTTTAGGAGGTGGCAACTATAGGAATTAGTATAAATGGAGTAGCAGTTGCTTCTCCAAAGAGTTTTAAGGTTAACATAATGGATTTAGATGGAGAAAATACAGGAAGAAATTTATTAGGTGTAATGCTTAGAGATAGGATAAGAGTTACTAGAAAACTTGAGTGTGAATGGGGGCCTTTAACATCTAATGAGATTAAAACAATATTACAATCTGTAAGTGGAACAGAGTTTCAAGTTACTTATCCTGATCCAATGGAAGGAGTTACAACTAAAAATTTTTATGTAGGAGATAGAAGTACACCTGCTGTTGATTTTAATAAAAATTTATGGAAAGGGTTGTCTATGAATTTAATAGAAATATAAATAAAGGAAAGAAGGAATATAAAATGGCAGAATTAGAAAATAAAATTACACCTGTAGAATCTACAGCAAAAGTAACAAGTACAATAACAGAATCTACAAATCTTAATGGAACAGTAGATATAGAAAAGGATGGAATGAAGCAAACAGCATTAACAATGAGTTGTAGCTTAACTCAAAATACAGTTGCTAACATTCAAACATATGTAGTTAATATGGATTTATTCTTATCAAACTCTCAGTTAGTTCAAGCTGAAGTTCAAAAATTTAGAGATAAAGCAACACAAGTAGGAAAAAGCTTAAATTGTTTTGTATTTTAGTATAAGAGCTTACAGTTAGTAAGCTCTTTTTTAATAGAATTTAAAAAAAGAGGTATTCAAAATGGTTAAAATGACAAATAAAGAAATATTAGAAAAAGTTAATGTATTAGGAGAAATAAGTTCAAGAAAGTTACCAGTTAAAGTTTCTTATGCTATAGGCAAGAATATATCTAAAGTTGAAAGAGAATTAAAACACTATAATAAAGAAAGGCAAAAATTAATAGAAGAATATTGTTTAAAAGAAGATGATGGAACTCTAAAAATAACAGAGGGAAATTATGATATTGATCCAGAAAGATTAGAGTATTTTAATAAAGAAATTAATGAATTACAAGAAATTGAAGTTGAAATGGATATACATAAATTTAATATTGAATTATTAAATGGTTATGAAATGAGTCCAGGAGAGTTAATGTGTATTGACTTTATGATAGAGGAATAATATAAATATTAATCTTTAGGAAAGGGGGTTAGTATTTGTTTAAAGTATCAGAAGCATTTAATAAAGAAATAAATAAGTTACAAGGAAGAAAATTTAATGCTAAGGTTATTATAAGAGATAAAGAATATAGTGGAAATCAAATATATGAAATGAATTTAGAGGAATCAGTTAATCCTAGTGATAGTTTTTCTATAGGATCAATTTGTTCTAACAGTTTCGATATAAAACTAATTAATACAGGAGATATATTTGATAATGCTATTGTAAAACCATATGTAGGATTGTATATAGGAGATGATATAGAATATATACCTTTAGGTGTATTTACTGTAATTAAGACTAGTGTAAAAGGAAAATTTATAAATCTTGAGTGTGTAGATAATATGCTAGGGTTAGAAAAAGTATATTTTTCAGATTTATCTTATCCAGCAGATATAAACGATATTGCTAAAGAAATATGTAAAAAGGCAGGCGTTAATTTAGCCAGTAAATTACCTAATTATAGAGTTAATAAAATAGAGGGATATTCATTAAGGGAAGCTATAGGATTTATAGCTTCCCTTTGTGGTTCATTTGCTAGATTTAATAGGATAGGTGACTTAGAAGTTAGAGATTATGAGGTAGTAAAGCAGGAAATGACACCTCATAATTTATTTAAATTAGATATTGAAGCTAATGAGTGTATTATAAAAAAAGTAATAGCAAAAAAAGGTGAAGAAGAATTAAGTACTGGTACAGATGATGGAAATAAAATTGTATTCAATAATCCAATAATAACTAAAGAAATTTTAAGTGATATATATACTAAATATAATGGGTTTAAATATATACCATATACAGCTAAGTGGAAAGGTAACCCAGCTATAATGGCTGGAGATATATTAAATTTAACTGATTTAAATGGGAATAAATATAATACTTTAATAATGGAGCAAAAGTTTACCTATAAGAATGGTATTTCATCAGAAGTAAAGGCTAAAGGAAAAACTAGACAAGATTCTAGCTTTGATAATAAAGGATCAGTTACTCAATCAATGGAGAGATATTCTATTGAACAAGCAAATATAAAAAAGGCTTTAATAGATAAGGCTAGTATAAATGATTTAACAGCTGTTGATGCTAAAATACAGAGGTTATATACAGATGATTTAACAGCGATAAGAGCTGATATAGTTACTTTAAATTCTCAAAAAGCTAATATTGTAGAATTAAACTCGATAAAAGCAGATTTACAACAAGCTATAATTGGTAAAGCTAATATAACAGATTTAAACGCAGCAGTTGGAAAAATAAATGTATTAGAATCTAAAACAGCTAGTATAGAAAATGCACTTAATAAAAATCTTACAGCAGAAAATATAGCGACAGGAGCAATAACAGCTGGTTCGGGAATAATAGCAGAGGGAGCTATAGGAGATGCAGAAATAAGTTCTTTATCTGTAAATAAGTTAAAAGTTGGAGATATAACAACTAGCAAACATAGAATTGTTAGTGCAGATGGAACCATAGAAATTGTAGGAAATCAAATTCTTATTAATAGAAATAATGTTAATAGAGTTATATTAGGAGAGTATAGGAAAACAGATAGTACTACAGATTATGGACTACTTATCAGAGGTAAAGATGGTAAAACCATAATGATTGATTCAGATGGAGTTCATAATGCAGGGATAACTAATGGAGCTATAGATAATAATAAAGTAGCTGACAACGCTAATATAAGTGGTAATAAGCTAGATATAAATAGTGTTATTAGAGAAGTAAACAATAATGGTACTGAAACTATTAAGGGTACTAAGGTTACTGTAGGTGATAGAACTTTAGATGTAGAATTATCTACACAAAATAATACTATTACAGAGCATAGCAAAGAACTATCTAGTCAAAAAGCTTCCTTAACCGCTTTAGATAATGCATTAAAGTTTAAAGTAGATTCACAAACTTTTACTCAGAGTACAACTACTATAAATAATAATATTAATAGAGCTAAGGAAGAAGCTATAAATAGTTCTAATTCTCACGCTGATAGTAAAGCTAATGAAGCTCTTAATAATGCTAAAGCTTTTGTTAATTCAGAAATTACTAATGTTAATACTCATTTGAATAAAAACACTAGCGAGATAAATATTCTAAAAGATCAGATAGAAAGTAAAGTATCTCAATCAGATATAGATAAATCTATTCAAAATATTGAGTTTGGTGGAAGAAATCTATTTTTAAAAAGTAAAGGTCCATTTAAAAGCTCTAATGAATATGTAGGAATTTCAATAACTTCTGTTGTAGAAAAATATTTAAATAAAAAAATTACAATATCAGCAGATGTAAAAGCTAATAAAGTTGGGAAAATTAGATTTTATTCTCTAGGTGGATATTCTGTAGGATTTTGGGTTGAGAGAGATGTAACTACAGAATGGACAAGAATAAAAGCTACTGGAAAGTTTACACTTAATGATGAAAAACAAAAGTGGTGTGATTTAAGTTTTTATGGTACTTATGGAAGTGGACTATTTACTGAAGTTAGAAATGTAAAAATAGAATTAGGAGAATTGGCTAGTGATTATACAGAGGCTCCAGAAGATACTGACAAGCTAATTATAGACAATATAAAAACAGTAACAGATAAAATATCTACAGTAGAAAGTAAACTTACACAAGAAAATAATAGTATAAAAGCTAGTGTTCAAGATTTAAATTCTACAACTCAAAGTATTACAACTAATGTAAGTAATATAAATAGAGATTTAATAAGTAAAATAAATTCTAATTTAGCTGTAGCTAAAAGTTTTGCTACAGATATAGCTATAGCAAAAGCTAATCTTGCAAGAGAACAAGCTATAGCTTCAGCTGATGGCAAGATTACAGAAGAAGAAAGAAAGAGAATACAACAAGCACAGGAAAATCTTGATACGGCTATAGCAAGAGCAGATAAAGCTAAACAAGATGCAATTAATGCAGCAAGTACAGATGCAACTAATAAAGCTAATAATGCTTTAAATAGTGCTAAAGCTTTTGTTAATGCAGAAATAACAACAGTTAATAATAAAGTGCATAACGTAGAAAGTAATATTGATATATTAAAAAATAAAATTGCTCTTAAAGTTGAACAATCAGACATAGATAAAACAAAAACAGAGTTAATTAATAAGATAAATGTTGTAGATAATTTAGCTAATAACGCTAAAGATTTAGCTAGTGCCATGAGCTTAGGTAAAATGTTATTTAGTGATCCTACATTTAAAAATAGTTCTAACAATATTAAAACTTACAATAACAATGGAAATGGAACAGTAACAACTTCAAGAATTTCTAAAATAAATGGATGTCCAACTGATTCACAATATTGTATAGAAGTAAAAACTGTTGGAAGTGCAAGTCCTAACCATGGTGGATTTTATTTTGGAAATATGACTAGAGCAAATGCAATATTTGTAACGAAAATTATTGCTAAAATTCCAGTTGGATTAAGAATAGGGTGGTATTCAAATTCAACAGGGAATAATGGGAGTTCTAAATGGTTAACATCAGTAAATGGAACAGGTAAGTGGGAAGAGTATATACATTTATTAAAATGTGGTGATACAGGAAGTTTTTCTAGTACCAGTTTCTTTGCATTAGATGGAGGGGGAACTCCAACATCTAGCAATCCAATAATTTGGCATATAGCTTATGCAACTGTTTTTGATATAACTGAAAATGATGAATCAGTTAATATATTAAAAACTGAAATGTCAACAGCTAAGAATAAGGTGGCAACAATAGAAACTAATTTAGATAGTATAACTCAAAGAATAAGTTCTACAGAAAGCAAAACACGTTCTATAGAAACTACATTAGGTGGGAAAGCATCTAAGCAAGAGGTAACAGAAGTTAATAATAGAGTTGCAACTATAAAAGCTAGTTTAGATTCAATAACTCAAAGAGTAAGCTCTACAGAAAGTAAAGCACAAACTTTAGAAAGTAATATTAATGATAAAGCTAGTAAGCAGGAAGTAGTTAATATTAATGGTAGAGTTACTAATGTAGAAACTAACTTAAATGGGATAACTAATAGAGTTAGTGCTACAGAGAGTAGAATAAACACACTAGATGGAAGAGTTGCTAGTGCTGTAACTATACAGCAGTTTACAGAGTATAAACAATCTAATAGAGATTTTCAACTTAGAGTTGCACAGACAACTAATCTACACAACTTAGTACCTAATGGAACTTTTGCAGGTGGATTAAGAGAGTGGATATGTGGAGGAGAGTTCTGGAGTGGTCCTTATACTGGATATGGATTTAGTGGGAAGGTATGTGGAGCTGTAAAAAATAAAAGTACATCAGAAAAGTTTTTAACTTCTTATAAATCTTTTAAAGTAGAAAAAAATACAACATATACACTAAATTTTCACTACAAAGTAGAACAGAATATACAAAGCATGGAAGCATTTGTAATGCTAAGTAATACAGAATCTGGTGATTATGGACAAGTAATAAGAGTTATGCAAGCTTTAGGGGGAGAAAGAAGCGATTTAACCAATGACATTCCATATAGCTTTACGTTTAATACTGGTAATTTCGAGTGGGTATGGCTACGTTTCGATAATAATGGAATGAAGCCCAATACTAATTTAGATGAATATTGTTGGCTTTATATAAGTGAAGTAGCTGTCTATAAAGGAAATGTAGGAGCAGTAAAATATTTGCCTAAGGGTGGCGAAACATACGATACAACATTTAAATTAGATGGAATGGGCTATAACTGTAAATTTGCTAGTGGTGCATGGAATCAAATTGGAGAAGAAGGTAATATGTGGTATGCTCCAGGGATGAAATATCCATATCGTTCTTTAAGTTATCATGAAGCTGTATCAATAAATACAGATGGAAGTAATAATTATATTTATAGAGATGTTCAGTTGCCAGCTAGATTTGACTATGTAGATCCACAATATATTGATATAACAGCATCACTAAAAGGTTGGTATAAATATACTGGAAAGCCGTTTAGTTCAGAAAATATTACTGTTTCTACTGGTAGAGTATATAGAGCAAATGGACATACCTATGCACAAGTTGCTTGTAGAGGATGTATAAGAGATAATGATACATTTACAACAGAAGGACTACAGGTAGTAGCAACTTTACATGTAACAGCTTAGAAGGGAGATTAAAATGTTTAGTAAAGAAGAAATGTTAAAAAAAGCAAAAGAGGATAAAGAACATGAAAATAGCATGACTATTTTCTACAGTAAGTTTACAGGGAAAATAATAGAGGTTGCAGGTGGAGTACAAGACTTTAACTATTTTATACAAGATAGGCAAGATAAAGAAAGTTATTGTTTAAGAGCTATTTATCCTAGAAATATGGATATATTTTTTAACATTCATAATTATTCAGTTAATTTAGAAACTAAAAAATTAATATATACACCTGTTACAAATATAGATTTAGAACCAATTTCAGAGTAAGGAAGGACAAAAGAGTAATGGAAAATATATTTAATTATTTAAAGATAGGTATTGTAGCAATAGGAACTTTATTTACATGGCTATTAGGAGCATGGGACACCCCTTTAGTTATACTTATAGTCTTAATGGCTTTAGATTATATTACTGGCATTACTAAAGGCTATGTTAATAAAGATTTAAGCAGCAATATAGGACTTAAAGGAATAGCAAGAAAGGGAGTTATTTTCACTATTCTTATAGTAGCTGTAATGTTAGACAGACTTTTAAATACAGGGAATTGGATATTTAGAACTTTGGTATGCTATTTTTACATAGCCAATGAAGGCATAAGCATTATAGAAAATGCAAGTGAATTAGGTGTACCAGTACCAAGTAAATTAAAAAATGCATTAATACAACTTAAAGAAGATAAAGAGGATCATAAGAAATTATGATTCTTTTTTTATAAATAAAATTAAGAAAGAAGGAATTAATAATGCAAAGTAGAAACAATAATAATTTAAAAGGAATTGATGTATCAAACTGGAAAGGAAATATAAATTTTCAAAGTGTAAAAAATGATGGTGTAGAAGTAGTTTATATTAAAGCTACAGAAGGTAATTAATTTAAGGATAAATATGCTAAACAAAATTATGAGAGAGCGAAAGAGCAAGGATTAAAAGTAGGATTTTATCATTTCTTTAGAGCTAATAAAGGAGCCAAGGATCAAGCTAATTTCTTCATAAATTATTTAAATGAAATAGGAGCTGTTAATTATGATTGTAAATTAGCTTTAGATATAGAAACTACTGAAGGGGTAGGAGCAAGAGATTTAACTTCTATGTGTATAGAATTCTTAGAAGAGGTAAAAAGACTTACTGGAAAAGAAGTTGTTGTATATACATATACAAGCTTTGCAAATAATAATTTAGATAGTAGATTATCCAATTATCCAGTTTGGATAGCTCATTATGGTGTAAACACTCCTGGAGCTAACAATATATGGAGTGAATGGGTTGGATTCCAATATTCAGAGAATGGAAATGTAGCTGGTGTAAGTGGTGGATGTGATATGAATGAGTTTACTAATGGAATATTCATTGATTCAAATAATTTTACTTTAGATAATGCTACTACTAAAAATGTAAGCACTAAATTAAATATAAGAGCTAAAGGAACTACTAATTCTAAAGTAATTGGCTCAATATCAGCTGGCGAAACATTTAAAATAAAATGGGTAGATGAAGATTATCTTGGTTGGTATTACGTTGAGTATAATGGAATAGTTGGTTATGTAAATGCAGATTATGTAGAAAAGCTACAAATGGCTACTACTCATAATGTAAGTACTTTTTTAAATGTAAGAGAAGAAGGATCATTGAATTCTAGAATAGTAGATAAGATAAATGCAGGTGATATTTTTAGAATAGATTGGGTGGATTCCGATTTCATAGGTTGGTATAGAGTAACAACTAAAAATGGAAAGGTTGGATTTGTTAATGCTGAATTTGTTAAGAAACTTTAATTTTATAGTTAGATAGATTAATTTCTATCTAGCTTTTTCATATTATTAAAATAAAAAAGCTACACTTAAATATGTAGCTAAAAAGGAGTGCGATACGTTATCGCGATATCATTAAAAAAGAAAAATCTATCTTAATTATAGACATTATTTTAAATTATATACATAATGGTTTGGAAGAAGAGTTAATTTAAATATTATTTTGGTGAAATAATATTTTTTTATATTTGTATAAGAACATAAAGCTTGTATGATTTATGAGTAGAGTAAAATAAAAAAATACCAAGAATGTATTGAATTTTTATTTTGTCAAGTAATTTTATTCACTTTTAATTTAAAATAATATATAATTAATATAAATATTGTTTTAGAAAGTAGGTGTGCTAGATGTATGCAGCAATGGATATAGCTAAATATATTATAAATAAATGTATAGAACTTAATAGACCTATTAGCAATTTACAATTACAAAAAATATTATATTATGTTCAAGGCGGATATATTAAAGCAACAAAGGGAGATAAATTGTTTGATGAAGATTTAGAAGCATGGGCATATGGACCAGTGGTTCCAGGTGTATATTATAAATTTAATAAATACTCATCAAGTAATATAAATTCAGAATATGATAGTCCCTATTTAAATGAAAAAATTAGAGAAATAGTAGATCCTATAATAGAAGAAAAAAGTTTATTAAGTGCATGGAATCTAGTTGAAAAAACTCATAAAGAAACACCATGGATAAGAAGTTATGAAGAAGGAAAAAACAACAAAATAAGTTTAGAGAAAATGCAAGATTTTTTTTGTAGTTAGATTAAGAGGTATTTGGTTTGGATAAAGATTTAGAATTAACAAATGTAATTTCTGAATTAGCGAAAGTTTCTGATTTGGATGATAAATCTTTAAAATTTTATATAGAAAAATTTGAGCAAATTTATTCTTGTAAATACAGACATGAATATTCAGAAGTTACTAAAGTACTATTTTCAATTAAAAATGATGAAGCAAGAGATTTTTTACCTAGTAAAATTAAGGATATAGGAAATTCTATAGAAAATAAAGATATTAAGAAAAGAGTATTAAAGCTTTGGGATCATATAAACTTAGAAAATATAAGATTACAAAAGTTAAAGGAAATTTCAGAAGAGGCAAATAGTGCATTTACAGAAGTAAATGCTATAAAGAAAAAATACTCTGATTTAGATAAACAGTGGAAAGAAATAAGTGAACAGGCTAAGTTAGTAGATGAAAAATTACAAAGAATGGATAAAGATATTGATAATAGTACATCTAAATCAATAACTATATTGGGAATTTTTGCTGGTATAGTTATGGCTTTTACTGGTGGAATATCATTTATTGCTAGTTCATTACAAAATATGCATCAAGTAAGTGTTTATAGAATAGTCTTAGTTATTATACTACTTGCAACTTCTATGTTCGATATTGTATTTATGTTGATGTATATGATTGGAAAATTCACCAATTCATATATTGGTGGTAAATGTAATTGCGATTCTAAAATTCAAGGATGTAAGGATAAAAAAATTAGGTGTGTAGTAGTTAGATATCCTATTTTAATATGGTTTAATATGATAAGTGCTGTATGTATTCTTACTTTATCAATATTTTATTGTATTGATAGATTTAATATAATTACTAAGCTTTTAGATAAAAATATTTATATTGCTATACTTAGTATGACAATCTTATTAATTGTATATATTGCTTTAATTAGCTTTGGATTTATAAAGATAGCTAAGATAGATTGTGAATATGAATATGTTGAACCAATGGTGAATACAATTGGAAAACTTTTTAGTAGTCTTGGTGGTAGATACGTAAAAAAAGATTAGTTTATACTAATCTTTTTTTTATTATACAAAGACTAATAAAGATTGATTACTTTAATTTAAAATAATTATATTAAAAAAATAAATATAGTTAAAAAACAAAACAACAAACTTTTATAACTGTTTAAAGATAGAATGAATTTGATGAAAATTAGTTGTAAATATAAATAAAATTAAAAGAATGAGAGTTTTTAGAGTTTATTAATATTATATATTTAAAATGTTTTATTGTATAATTATAAATGATTTGATTTTAAGAGGTGAGGATTATGGCAAAAGATAAGAAGCTTAAGACAAATGCTATGAGAATATTGGATTCTAAAAAGGTT
>OBUR01000130.1_pt1 | contig 38216 bp, 50 predicted proteins | sample 1475951 | NCBI WGS metagenome assembly OBUR01 (sample SAMEA2579957, study PRJEB22360) | human gut metagenome
AGCCTCCTCTCCCGGCCTGCCCCCACCCCCCCCCCCCGGCTGCCGTAACGGCGGAACAGCGCCCACAGTGGCTCCAGACGTTCTGATTCCATGCTGTCCTTCGAGTGCGCAATTGCCAGTGCCGCCTGAGGGAACAGCCCGCCGACGACGGAATACCAGACGTCAAACCCGGCCTGCAGGGCGGATCCTGCCCGCCAGTCGCCGCTTATCCCCAGCGTGACCGTCTTCGGAAGACGCGCCCGCACCTGCGACACATCCTCCGGCATGTGGCCCATTTTCACCGAGCCAATATTGGGCAGCGCCGCCACGGCAAACATCAGCTCGTCGCTAAACTCAAACCCGGTGGTGGCGGGATTATCATAAACGCACAGCGGGACGGAGAGCTGGCGAGTTACCGTCTCATACAGCGAATAGACCTCGTCCGTCGTCAAACGCTGGTACGACACCGGTGCCATCAGCACGCTGGATGCACCTGCCTTCTGCGCGTGCTCAGCCAGACGCAGAATGTCATCCAGTCTCAGTGCGCCAATACTGACCATGACCGGAATGTCATTGGCATGTTCTACCGCGCAGCGGGTAATGTGCGTGCGCTCCTCAACGGTGAGGTAGGCATAGCTGCCCGTTGAACCCAGAATACCCAGCGAATCCACCCCCGCGTCGATCAGGGGGCGCAGCAGGTTGATAAAGGCCTGCTCGTCAAACTTCCCCTCTTTCAGGGGCGTTAACGGAAACGCACTTAACCCGTGAAACATCGTGTTGTCCTCTTACAGTTCCAGCAGTTGAACCTGAGCCGTTGCGCCTGGCATTAATCGTTGCAGATTGCTGACCAGCTCCTCGCCCGCTTCTTCGAGCGCACCTGACGGCATCGTTGGCAGACTTTCGAGAATAAACCACATGGTCTGCGCCTGGCTATCAAGACGGGTACGTATTCCTTGTCGCCAGTTCCAGCGACGACAGGTGACGCCCATATCGTCGCGCCAGATGACCTCGCCAGCATCCGGGTATTCCACCACCGGCTGGCCCTCTTTCAGGGTGTCAAAGGGTTCATTGCCCTCGGCCAGCGTCAGGCGCGGCGCACCGGAATAGGCCGCGAGATTCTCGCCCCCTACCGGAATGGCGTAGCGAATACTGACCGCATTATAGATGTCCACCACCGGGTCGAGTGAAGGTAGCGAACCGTCTTTAAGCACCCGCTTTCGCAGTGCGGAGGCCGAGCAGGGGGTACGTTTTGGCTTCGCGCCAAAGTTTTTAAATACCTCATCCCAGGCAGCGAGATGCGCTTGTGCCCACGGTACATCATCATTCAACACCTGCTGGCAAGCCTGCGTCAGCGCGGCGGGGGCAACTTCTGGATGGGTAATCTGTGCGGCTTCAACCAGAATGCTCAGCGCCCGAAAGCCCGGGGCAATCCCGGCAAGACGCGGGTCTATTGACGGCGTAACGAGAGACATAAATAATCCTGTATTGACTGTTTTATACCATGGTAGTGACCAATGACTGATAAAGTCAATATAATGACTGAGCAGGGGGCCGATGTTGCCCAGGTAAGCCTGGCCGTGGCGAACCGCATCCGCAACTGGCGTAAAGATAAAAAATTGTCGCTGGATGAGCTATCCCGCCGCGCCAGCGTCAGCAAAGGCATGCTGGTGGAAATCGAAAAGGGGGCCGCCAATCCCAGTATCGCTATCCTGTGCAAACTGGCTGCCGCGCTGGGCGTTTCCGTGGCGGATATTGTTAACGTCTCCAGCGAACCAGTCGTGCATGTTATTGAAAAACAGGCCATCCCGGTTCTGTGGCAGGGCGCAAAGGGCGGTTCTGCCAGATTACTGGCGGGTACCGCTGGCCCGGACATGATTGAACTGTGGCAGTGGGAGATGCAGCCGGGGGAACACTTCTCTTCACCGGGGCACCCGGCAGGCACATGTGAACTGCTACACGTGAACGAGGGGGTATTGTCGCTGACGGTGGGCGAGACGGTGACGCAGGTTGAGGCTGGCGCGTCGGCGGTCGCCAAAACAGAAATGGCGCACGGCTATGGGAACGAAGGCGATACCGTGCTTCGCTTCACCATGACGGTGGCGGAGTTTCACCGGTAAAAAACTGCCCGGTGGCGCTAACGCTTACCGGGCTTGCTTAGGCCGGGTAAGCGTAGCGTCACCCGGCGCTTTTTACGCCTCTTCCACGCTCACACGCAGTGCTGCCAGCGCTTTACGTGCCGCTTTCAGCACCTGCTCGCACTGCTCAATCGTCAGCGTCAGCGGCGGTTCAATACGGATGGTTTTCGAGTTGTTGAGCGTTCCGGCCACCAGTACCCGCTGGCGGAACATCTCGCTCGCGAAGCTATAGCCGATTTCGTTGTCGACAAACTCAATCGCCATCAATAACCCTCTGCCGCGTGCATCCTGCACCAGATCCGGATATTCCCGGCCCAGCTGGCGGAAGCCATCCAGCAGCATGTCGCCTTTCTGCTCCGCCTGCGCAGGCAGGTTTTGTTCCAGCAGCACGTTGATGGTCGCCAGCGCGGCCGCACAGGCCAGCGGGTTACCGCCAAAGGTCGTGGTATGCAGGAACGGGTTGTCGAACAGCACCGAGAATACCTCCTCGGTGGCTACCGTAGCACCAATCGGCATCACGCCGCCGCCGAGCGCTTTCGCCAGACACAGAATGTCTGGCTGAACGTTCTCGTGCTCGCAGGCAAACATCTTGCCGGTGCGTCCCATCCCGGTCTGGACTTCGTCGAGGATCAGCAGGGCGCCAAACTCATCGCACAGCTGACGCACGGCAGGCAAATAGCCCTGCGGAGGCAGGATCACGCCGCCTTCGCCCTGAATCGGCTCCAGGATCACCGCCGCCACGTCATCGCCGGTTTTACGGCATTCATTCAGCGCGGTGCGCATGGCGTTAATGTCGCCGAACGGCACGTGGCGGAAGCCCGGCAGCAGCGGCATAAACGGCTTGCGGAAGGTGGATTTAGCGGTCGCCGACAGTGCGCCCAGGGATTTACCGTGGAACGCGCCGCTGGTGGCAATGAAGGTGAATTTCCCACGCGGCGACTGGTACGCTTTGGCGAGTTTAATCGCCGCTTCGACCGATTCCGTGCCGCTGTTACTAAAGAAGCTGTATTTCAGTTTGCCGGGCGTTAAGGCCGCCAGCGTTTTCGCGAGCATGGCGCGAAGCGGGTCGAGCAGTTCCTGGCTATGGAGAGGTTGTTTCGCAAGTTGATTCTGTACGGCGGAAACCACAACTGGATTACGGTGCCCCACGTTGAAGATACCAAAACCACCAAGGCAATCGATAAACTCCTGTCCCTGGGTGTCGACAAGCGTGTTCAGACTTCCCGCTTGCCACTCTACGGCTCCGTAATCCCCGCCGGCGGTAACAGATTTGCGATACTCCAGAAATCCTGGATTGACGTGCTCTTTAAAGTAATCGATGACCTCTCGGTTAAGTTGTTTCATCTCCTCATGATCAAGCGTTTGCTTCTCTATGAGATTCAATGCGTGCGCGGTACAGGCAAGAGCCGAGGCGCTGGAAGGTAACCTGTTCAAAATATGCTCCCGGGGATCGCGTATCACATGATACTGGTTTAAGTATTGCAGGGATTACGCCACTTCAGAGGACTTAACGAAAATCGGGATAAACGCCAGGTTAAAATAATGTTGCACAATATTTAATCATGCCGATACAACCGAAACGGGATTTAGCGATAAGGCACAGCACGTGCAGGACGGGGCATAAAAGCGCAATTGCACGAAAGGAGTGCACTGCATGCCACTTAAGCGGGCGTTAACAGGTCATGCTTTGCAGGTAATTTCAAAGAGAAAGTATTTCAAATCAATGAATTATAAATTCTCACAAAAAGTGCGGTTTAAGTGAAATCTGCGATCTCCATCAAGTTTAACAACTAAAGATAAATTGGTTACCGCCGAAAAAACAATTACCCACAAATTTAACATTCAAATAACCTGCAAGGGATGCTCACAATGTCCTCTCCAACCTATGTCACCCAGAATGAATATCCTCTGGACGATGACACCACCTTAATGTCTACCACAGACATCCACAGCTACATTACTCACGCCAACGACACGTTTGTGCAGGTGAGCGGTTACCCGCTTGATGAGCTGACGGGCCAGCCGCACAATATGGTGCGCCACCCTGATATGCCAAAAGCCGCCTTTGCCGATATGTGGTACACCCTGCAACAGGGGGAACCGTGGAGCGGGATTGTCAAAAATCGGCGCAAAAACGGTGACCACTACTGGGTGCGCGCGAATGCGGTGCCAATGGTGCGTCACGGGAAGGTGACGGGCTATATGTCGATCCGCACCAAAGCCACGGCGGAAGAGATAGCCACCGTGGAGCCGCTTTACCGCGCGCTGAATGACGGCAGCTGTAAGAAACGTATTCATAAAGGGCTGGTGGTGGGAAAGGGCTGGCTGGGTAAACTGCCGGCCATGCCGCTGCGCTGGCGGGTGCGTAGCGTAATGGCGGTGCTTTTTGCCGTCCTCGCCGCCACGCTGATCGCCACCTCCGCAGGGTGGATGCCGCTCGTTGCGGCTGCGGTGGTCATGCTGCTGGGGACGCTGCTGTTTGAGCAACAGATTGTGCGTCCGGTCGAAAACGTGGCGCGACAGGCCCTGAGGGTGGCTACCGGGGAGCGCAACAGCGTGCAGCATCTGAACCGCAGTGACGAGCTGGGGCTGACCCTGCGCGCGATAGGCCAGCTTGGGCTGATGTGCCGCTGGTTGATCAACGACGTCTCGAGCCAGGTGGTGAGCGTGCGTGACGGCAGCGACAGGCTGGCCCGGGGTAATGAAGATCTGAACGATCGTACGCGTCAGACGGTAGCGAATGTGCAGCAGACCGTCGCAACGATGAACCAGATGGCCGCGTCCGTGCAGAGCAACTCTGAAACTGCCGCCGAGGTGGATAAACTCTCCGTTGCTGCGAGCAGTGCGGCGACGAAGGGCGGCAATGCGATGCAGACCGTGGTCAAAACCATGGATGACATCGCCGACAGCACGCAGCGAATTGGCTCGATTACCTCCCTGATAAACGACATCGCTTTCCAGACCAATATCCTGGCGCTCAATGCGGCAGTTGAAGCGGCACGGGCGGGTGAGCAGGGGAAAGGGTTTGCCGTGGTCGCGGGCGAAGTCCGCCATCTCGCCAGCCGCAGCGCCAGTGCGGCTAACGATATACGTAAACTCATCGATGCCAGCGCCAGCAAAGTGCAGTCCGGCTCCGAGCAGGTGCACGCCGCCGGCCGCACGATGGATGACATTGTCGAGCAGGTGAAAAACGTGACGCAGCTTATCGCTCAGATCAGTCACTCCACCTCCGAGCAGGCCACCGGGCTCTCAGAATTAACCCGTGCGGTGGCCGAGCTGGACAGCATCACGCAGAAAAATGCCGACCTGGTCGAGGAGAGCGCGCACATTTCTGCCATGGTGAAACACCGTGCCGGGCGTCTGAAGGATGCGGTAACCGTGCTCCATTGAGTCAGTAAAGTTCCGGAAAAGCCGTTTATTCCGTAAGGAATAAACGGCTTTTTTATGGCTGCTTGTGACTATTAATGTGCTTTATTGTTAATATAATATTAAATAACTAAAAAAAGTACCTCAGTTATTTATTCCTGCCTAAGTCAGTTTCCCATGATGCTGTTTTGCAAAACACGCTTCTGGTGGTCTGGTAACGATCGATGAGACGAAATTAATAGTCTCTGCCTATCCATTGTGATGGTTATGAAATAAAAAAACGATCAAAGTCATAAAGTTAGCGAATTCGTTACCGATAACAGCGATCGTCTGAGAAATAATCACATCGATGGAGTAAATATGTTCTTACATGACGTAAAGATCGGCACGAAATTATTTCTGGCGTTTGGGTTCTTTATTGTCCTGATGGCAATCAGCGCGAGCCTGTCTCTGCTGAGTCTGAACCGGGCAAATAATGGGATGCAATCCATTATTACCCGTGATTATCCGACCACGGTAAAAGCGAACCAGTTAATCGATAACTTCCAGGAATTTATTAGCACTCAACAGCTGATGCTGCTGGACGAGCAGGGGACTTACACGGGGCAATCTCAGCAGCACCTGAAAGAGATCAGCGAGCACATCACGGTGATCCTGGGCGAGCTGAACAACGCGTTGCAGGATGAAAAGTCTCAGCAGGTGCTGGCGGATATCCGTAGTGTGCGCCAGCAGTATCTGGACTCGCGCTATCGCATCCTGCAGGCGGTGCAGAACAACAATCGTGCGGGTGCCATTCAAGAGATGATGACCACCACCCTTGCCGTGCAGCAGGCTTATAAAGCGAAGGTGAAGGAGCTGATTGCCATTCAAAACAGCGAGATGCAGAGTGCAGGCGCGCAGGTAGAAGGGGATTTCAGGTCTAACCGACTGCTGCTGATCCTCATCACCCTCTTTAGCGTCGCGGCAGGCAGCCTGATCGGCTGGTTTATCGTGCGCGCTATCACCCGTCCGCTCGGCGAGGCGGTGAATTTTGCGAAGGCCATTTCAGAGGGCGATCTGACGGGCAGCATCACGCCGCACGGCAAAGACGAAACGGGCTTACTGCTGCATGCGTTGATGGAGATGAAAAACCGTCTGCTGGACATTGTGCAGCAGGTGCAAACCGGCTCGGAGAATATCTCCAGCGCAGCCGCGCAGATCGTTGCGGGTAACCAGGATCTCGCCGCGCGCACGGAAGAGCAGGCAAGTTCCGTTGAACAGACAGCAGCCTCGATGGAGCAGATCACCGCGACGGTGAAAAACACCGCCTCGCACACTGGCGAAGCGACCAACCTCTCGGCAGATGCTGCCACGGTGGTCAAAAACAACGGTGAGATGATGAAGCAGGTGACCAGCAAAATGCGCCTGATTAACGAGACGTCGAACCGGATGTCCGACATTATCGACCTGATCGACGCCATTGCTTTCCAGACCAACATTCTGGCGCTGAACGCGGCCGTGGAAGCAGCGCGCGCCGGTGAGCACGGTCGTGGCTTTGCGGTGGTGGCCGGTGAGGTGCGCCAGCTTGCCCAGAAGAGCGCGTCGTCGGCCAGCGAAATCCGTGAGCTTATTGAGAGCTCCACCAGTCAGACCCAGGACGGCATGAACCTGGTGGAAAAAGCGAGCGCGCTGATCAACGGGATGGTGGGCAACGTGGAAGAGATGGACGTCATCCTGCGTGAGATCCGCCAGGCCAGCCATGAGCAGACGGAAGGGATCTCGCAGATTAACAGCGCGATTGGCCTGATTGATGCCACCACCCAGCAGAACTCCGCGCTGGTGGAGGAGTCCGTCGCCGCGGCGGCATCGCTTAACGAACAGGCGATGCACCTGAAAGAGCTGGTACGCGTCTTCCGCGTGAGCGAACACGCTCCGGCTTAATCCAGCTGGGAGATCTCGAGCGCCGCGCGGTCAATGACGCCGATAATCTGCTTAAGCTGCGCGTCGCTGAGCTCTCCCTGATTCACCTTCAGGTCTAACACCGCTTTAAAGTTATCCAGCGCCCGCTTCATCTGCGGGTTTTTGCGCAGCTGGAAGCCGACAGAACGCGCTTTGATGCGTGCCTGTATGTGCTCAAGCTGTTCCTGGTTCTCATCCAGCCACTGCTGGCCCGTCACGGTAATCGCAATTCGCTTTCTGCCGTTCTCTTCTTCCGTAATGGTGATAAAGGTCTGATCCTGCAGATAATCCAGCGTCGGGTAGATCACCCCAGGGCTCGGGGTGTAATTACCCTGGGTCAGGTTCTCAATCTCTTTGATCAGCTCATAGCCGTGGCTCGCATTGCGGGTCAGGATATCCAGAATCACCAGCCGCAGATCGCCGTGGCCGAAAAAGCGCGGTCGGCGTCCGCCGCCATCATGTTCGTGTCGCATAGTAATTCCTTCAATTTGATATATCTAAACTATATCTAAGATATATTCAGATGCAATCTAAAAGATCTTGCTTTTTTACTGATTAGTAATCATTATCATTTAAAAATTAATTTAGATATATCGTATTCATCAGAGAAGGGGCTAAAAATGGCATCTACCCGTTACCCACAGCGTGTTCGTAATGACCTGCGTTTTCGCGAGCTGACGGTGCTCCGCGTGGAACGCGTGAGCGCGGGTTTCCAGCGCGTTGTATTAGGTGGCGAGGCGCTGGAGGGGTTTAGCTCCCGCGGCTTCGACGACCACACCAAAGTCTTTTTCCCGGCACCGGGGGCGGTGTTTGTGCCGCCCGTGGTGACTGATGAAGGCATCGACTGGGGCGACGGCGTGCGTCCGCAGACGCGCGACTATACGCCGCTGTATGATGAGTCTCGCCATGAACTGGTGCTCGATTTCTTCATTCATGACGGCGGCATTGCCAGCAACTGGGCGGTTGAGGCGAAAGCGGGGGACACGTTGACCATTGGTGGGCCGCGCGGTTCGCTGGTGGTGCCGGAAGATTACGCCTGGCAACTGTACGTGTGTGATGAATCCGGTATGCCTGCGCTACGTCGACGCTTAGAGAGTCTTGCTAAACTGCCGGTTCGCCCGGAAATTCACGCGGTAGTAACGGTCGGGAACGACGCATATAAGGACTATCTGGCGCACCTGAGCGACGTCGACATCACCTGGGTAGTGGGCCACAGCGAGCAGGCGGTGGCGGATCGTCTGGCGGCGTTGACCGTTCCGGCGGAAGAGTACTTTATCTGGCTGACCGGGGAAGGAAAGGTAGTAAAAAGCCTGAGCCGTCAGTTTGACACTGACGCGATTGATCAACAGTTGGTGCGTGCCAGCGCCTACTGGCACGCTAAATAATCAGGCTGCTGAATCCATTTGCGCTTCGTTCACCTGGTGTTCGAGCGAGGCGCGAACCTCGTGCAGGGCTTTCTCCTGCTGAGCAAAGTACGCCTCCATATTGCTCAGCGACGACACCAGCAGCCAGGACTCTTCTTTCTCCAGCTCCGCCAGCTCGTTCACTAAGGTGTCGATTTGCTCGCGTACCTGCGCCATTTTTTTGCGGATACGTTCCAGATCGTTCAGCCTGTCGCTGGCCATCAGCGGCTCGAAGCCCTGCTGCAGGCGGGCGACCAGCGAGCGAATAGCCTTGACGTCGCCACGCTGTTTGGCCTGGTTGAGCTGCACCATCATCGCGTTGGCTTCCTCTTTCAGGTCGTCCGCCACCAGGTCCGGATGACAGAGTTTGCTCGCCTGTCGCCAGAGACGCTTGAGTTCGTTCTGATCTTCTTCAGAGAGGTGCTTCCCTTTGCGCAGCCGCATTTCGACATCGTGATGTTGCTCGCGATACTTCTCGTACTCTTCGTTGGCTTCGTCACGCGCCTGGCGAGCAGGCTCCTCTTCGCGCGTTAAGCCGCTCTCCAGCTCCAGCGCCTCGGCCAGCAGATTAGCAATCAGATTACTTTGCTGCTCCAGATGCTTGCGCGCTTCAGCCGCCTGCACGGAGTCGGCTGGCAGATCGCGCCAGCGCTGGGTGAGCGTCGCCAGCACCTCTACCGCCTGCGCCATATAGCGCTGGCAGCGACGGTAATCTTCCTCGCGACGACGCGCCTCCGCCTGCTGACGGCGCAGGTTCAGCTCCGCCAGGGTTTTACGCAGAGCGAGGATCTGCTGCATCAGCGGGCCGAGACGGGAGAAATAGAGATCGTTGAACTCATCAAGCTGCTGCACCCGCGCGTTGCGGCGATCGATGAGATCGCGCAGACGCTCTTCCAGCGCCTTCAGCTCCAGCTTGCTGGCTGCCACTTGCGGGTCGCGCCACGGGGTGATGGCGCGCTGGCCCTGCAGCCAGGCGGTAATGGCCCTGATGGCGGCGGTGTAATTCTTCTGCTCAAGCGCCACGACGATTGCCTGTAGCTCATCGTCAAACGCTTCATTCTTCAGCCGTGTCAGCTGGCTCTGGATGATGTCGTCATCTTCCAGTTCAATGGCATTTTTAATGATTTCTAGCCGTTTGATCGGTGTGCTCATGATGCCTTTCGCTTTGGCGCTTAAGTATTTGAGTTAAGGGTAGTTGTGGGCAACGCTACAGGAAATAATACACACGGATGATGATCGGCGCGATGGGGGATTTCTTTAGTTTTTAGGGTTTGTGAGGGTGAGCGGCAGGACGGACTACATTTGATTGATTCCATGTGTGCTTGCACAGGGTGCAGCAAAAAATCAGAGGAGGAATATAGCCTGGCGAATGCCAGGAGGAAAACTCAGGGGACAACAAGGGGGCACCCGTCATTCAGCGAGCACTAGTAGCCAGGCAAATTCTGACAATCATCTCCAAATCTTTAGCAGAGCTGTGGTGGCTTTCTTCTAAGAGACTGTCAATCTGCTCTCCAGTAAGAAAGGCCATCTCACTTTCTTCTGTTCTGAACTGTCGAATGTTATCTAGCGGGTTTGGCGCTTCCCATTCGCCAAGTCGTTTCAATTCATTGAACACAGCGAGGAAATACGCGTGCTCTAAGTTCATGGTGCGAGGCGAAACCTGAGTAACGCGCTTAGTACGGGCAAAATGGCCATCGAGCCTTTTTGCCCGGTACGCGGTGAAAAGCTGGGCTAAGAATTCAGTAGCCAGGGGCGACCCTATGCACAGATCTGCCCAGAGCATGGTGCTTTTACGTTTCTCGCCGTCACGCAAAGTTATTCCATGGCGCTCAAACCATAGATGGACTATATCCGAAAGACGACGTTTGTCTTTGCCCTGGCCTAACCAGGGCGTGTCCTCAAATTTTTGCAGTGTGTAATTTTCAAACGCCAGCGCTTCGCCTTTTGTGACAAACTTCCTACGAACCCGCATGCCGTCTTTACCATCAGTTCTGTCTACAGTGTAAAAATCAGCAACCCGTTGGCCGTTAGCTAACTTTCTTACAGACATAAATTAACCATTCAAAATGAATTTTTTCTGCTGCTGGAATTCTTCTTCTGTAAGAATCCCTTCTTCTTTCATTTTTGCAAGACGTTCAATTTTCGCCATTTGATCATCGAATGATTGAGTGTCTTTGGTCGGTTCTTGTTGTTGCGAGGCAGGGGCATTCAGAGAGTTTTTTGTTTCGTTCACTAAATTTGTGAAGGGTATAACTGAGCCTTTCATGACATTTTTGATTGTGTAGTTTTGGCCGCTAGTAGAAATCATAATTTCACCAAACATAAGCCCCGTCTTGCCGCCTACGCTCACAATGTTGTTGAGGTTGATGTCAACCTGCTTAACACCAAAAATCATGCCCTTATCAAGGAAAATTACGCGTTTATTTGTCAGTGTGATGAGCCAGGTGTTGCCGTCCATCATGCCACTGGCAATGGCCACCGGACGTTCGCCCGAGTTCAAAATTTCAGGGAGGTGAAAGAATTCTTTTTTTGTACCAAAGGGCGTGTCAGATACAACGCCTGCTAAGCGTTTCATCTCCGCTTTGAGTTGGTCTTTTGATGCTGTTTTGTAGTCAATCATCTTCAAATCCTTATGCTTATCTTATTGTTAATACAACCCTACCAAGAATTTTTATATCTTCTATTGCGCAATCAAAGGCCATGCCGACGCCACTTACTCTGACTTTCTTAATTGGGATGCGGGTAAGAGTGCGAATGCTTATTTTACCTTCAATTTCAACCAACCACTGATCGTTATAAACCTCAGTAAATAAGGTATCCACGATAAATTGGCTATTACCTTCCTGGACGCAGATTGGGGACTTAGGTAAAGGGACTCCCGGGAGGAATGAGACCTTATCCAACATGTACCTGCCAGCATCGTAAAGAAGGCCATCAACGATTTTTCGACGAGGCATTTTTATAATGTCGAGTTCATCGTCGTCAAATTTCCTGTCTTGACCAGTAGCAAGCCATTCTAACGATGCGCCAGTTTCAGCTACACACCTAACTACCATGTCAGCGGGAAAGCCGCCTCGTTTGTAGCGTCCAGCCAGGCTACTCGATGCCATTCCAAAGTGATCGGCAAGCATCAGCTTAGACGTAAAGCCATAAGCATTAATCACTCTGTCGAGTACTTCATTGCTGTGGCTGATTTGTCCGTAAGAGAATTTGCCCATAATTTAGTCAGGTTTTCGCAAAATGCGATAAATCGATTTATTTGTCGCTTAATGCGATCTGGACTCTCCTTGTTGTAACTTTTTACGAGTATAGGTTAATAACAGTGGATATTGGCGTATCCACAGCAAGAGGAGTTTGCATTATGCGTCCCAACATTACAATCGTGATCCCCGATCCATACATTCCACTTGATGCATATTGCCGCCGTACTGGCATGTCGCGAAGTACTGCTGAGAATTTGATTTCCTACGGAAAACTCCCTATCAAGCCTAAAGGTGCACAGAAAAAAGGGCTGGTTGAAGTGAACATGGTCACCTTAACCGTAATGGCGTTAAGCGAATGCGATGTTTCGCTTAACGCGTAATTCATCCTACGGATTAGGGAGGAGCTAACAATGTTTGATTATCAGACTTCTAAACATGCTCATTTTGATGCTGCTTGCTGAGCGTTTGCGCTAGCGCACAATCTGGAAGATGTAGCTGCTGCCGTTGGTATGCGTCCGCAGATCCTCCGCAATAAGTTAAATCCGGTTCAACCGCACCGCCTGACCTGCGATGAGCTTTTGGCTATCACCGATTACACCGAAGATTCGCGGCTATTGGATAGAATGCTGGGGCAGATTAACAGCCTCCCGTCCGTTCCTGTCAATAACGCCATTGAAGCCAACATGCAGTTTTGCGCGTTAAGTGCCGCCGCCAATGTGGGGGCAATCGCTGGGGAAGCCGTTTCAACTGAGCACATGACCGCCGCACGCTGCACACAAATTCTTGATCGTGCCCGTGATGCCATCCATTCCCTTTCCGTTCTGGCTTACACCGTTGAAAGCCGCCTCCAGTCTGCGCCGGTTCTTGCTGCTGCCGTCGATATCGTGACTAACAGCGCCAGTAGCATGATGTGAGGGTTACCGTGATGGTGGCCATTCTGATCCACTGGGCTGAAGAGCATGGCTATCGCCTGACTTTTGGCGAGGCGTACCGTACGCCGGAACAGGCGGCGCTGAACGCTAAAAAAGGCAGCGGTACCACCAACAGTCTGCACACACAGCGTCTGGCCGTGGATTTTAACCTGTACGTGAATGGCCAGTACAAAACGGACACGGCTGATTATCTGCCGCTGGGTGAATACTGGGAATCGCTGGGCGGAACGTGGGGCGGGCGTTTCAAATCCCGTCCGGCTGGTAATCACTTCAGCCTGGAACATAACGGGATGCGCTGATGACAAACGGCCTGTGGCAGGTATTGGTTTCGCTGGTGTTTGTCTTGGGCTGGTCGACCGCTGACTGGCGGCGTGACAGTCTGGAACCCGGATAAAGACACGCCTGCTTACTCAGCTGTGCCTCTGCCGGTTCCTATGGCGGGTAACGATTCCGGGATGTACCAGTTTCCACCTGAAGGGACGCTGGTTGAAATTGCTTTTACTGGCGGAAGGCCGGGTAAACCCTTTGTGCGGCAGACCGTACCGGAGGGAACCAGCTTACCGGATATCCAGCCTGGCGAGCAGCTGCAACAGCAGCGTGCGGAAGTGTCTCAGCGCGTCACCCTGGCGGGTGACTGGGTGAGGCAGACAGACCAGACGATCAGTGAAACCTCAATGGCGCGGGTTGTTAAGGCCGCTTCGGAACAGCGGGAGCTGGTCAGCCGGGAAACCATGATTAAAGCCACGGATAAAATTACCGTGCTGGGCACGTCCACACTGATGGCCGGAGCCATTCAGCAGGTATGCACGGGGGATTATAGCCAGGCAGTGAAGAACCGCGTGGCGAGTATCGGCGGCAATGATGAAACAGACATAGCCGGGAGCCAGACAGTCACAACGGGTAAAGACCCGATCGAGAAAATTGGGCAGATACGCAAAAGCGTGGCGGTCGTGCAACAGCAGATTATTGCCCCGGTAGTGTGGATTGACTCTGGCACAATCAATGTGGCGCAGCTGATGCTCGACACGCTCGAGGTGGTGAAAGAGCTGGCAGAGCAAACGGCAAGCCACACGCACAGCAATACGGGAGCACCGACCAACGCGGGAGCCATACGGAACACCGGAACGAAAGCGGACACGCTGAACGGCAAATACTCCCCGTTGATTGGCAAGTAAACCTGTCCAGAACATAACCCGCGAAAGCGGGTTTTTTTATGCCCTTCATCCCCTGGCGGGATATCTCTTTTCTTACCTCTTAAGCGGTTATCGCTACGTGCTGTCAGCGGCGCTATGGCGCGTTCAGCCTTTTCGCACACTCAGAGCCACCCTTAAAACAGATCGTGCGCACAGCGGGGCGCTGGTGCTTCACAGCACGGCCAAAAAAATCTTTCGCAGACCAAAATCGCACTACACCGCACCCGCCTGTGGTTTTTGGATCATAAAAATTTTTCAGTTTTATTTTTCTACAAACCAGACCGACAGGCCGCGCCAGTGCTGGCGGCTTTAAGGAATACCGGAACTGAAAAGATTGAAAAGAATTTCAGTGTTTTTCAGTTTTAGGGATCTGCGTAGGATCTAACGAAAATCGTAACCAACAGATAAGTAAGGAAATTTTTTATTTTGTGTGAGGCGGAAAGATCAAGTGGCGCGATAGGCGGCAGACAAAGAAAAACCAGCAAAGCCGTGGCTGGTGCGGGTTTGAATCGAGATCAGCATTTTAAAAAGGCTGAAAAAATTTTTAGTATTGTTTGAACCAAATTGTGTGTAATTCATTGAGCAATGCCCGATGGTAATCAAGATTCAATGCTAATTTTCATTACACGATAGTAAGCCACATCTTTATGAAATCGTATCTAGATTACAACCAGATTGAGAATATACTATTTCTAATTAGTGCCTTCGCGTTGTAAATTAATACAATCTTTGGGGATTTGGGTTACGGTAAATGCAAATTATTAAAAAATGGTGGGCAGTACTTGCTGTAGTGGGATCTTCTTTGTTCATGGTGGCAACTATGGACTCCAAACAACTCATTGATAATTACCATCTTGCTGAAAAATGGGTTATGTCTAGTCCGACACTTGAAGGCTCATGGTCCTCCTCTTATCCAGGAGAAGATTTTGAAGGCTTGTCTGAAAATAAGTGGATTGAATCGCCAGAGCAAACAGTTGTTGAAGTTTCTATAAACGGACGTGATGTTTCCGGAATCATATCAACGCCTCAGATTAGAGAGTTCATCGATAATACCCCTCAAATGGTAGATTATTTTATGCTTGAAGGCCATCGAACAATGTTCAGCCACTCGTCTGAAGCAAGAGCCTTTGAATACATTGGCGGCCACAAATATATTTTTGCGGAATTAAGTTTTACCCTGGAAGATGGGCGGCTTTTGATGACTGATCAAAGTCCCGGAAAGAGTAAATTTGTGCCCCCAGAAACTACACTCCTAAAGCGGTCAGAAACATCATTTGACGAGCGCTTGCAACTTCATCTTGACGACTATGTAAAAGAAAAGGCGAAAAAGCTCATTCCGATGATTAAAAAGCTTCAGTAGGAAAAGCAGAGGAATGGTGATAGAGGCGCTGATAAATGAGTTTCTAGTAGCAACTACTGCGACACTTTTGCGACACTCAAACACTTATAAACAAAAAAGCCACTCGCGAGAGTGGCTTAATTATATGATTCTAAAGCTAAAATTTGGTGGCCCCTGCTGGACTTGAACCAGCGACCAAGCGATTATGAGTCCGAACTATATTTCAATAAAAACAATTATTTACTGTGAAATCAAGCGCATAGAATTTCGTATATTGTCGAAAAGTATTGCATAGTGGTGCGCTGTGCTGCCATTTTGCTGCCACCTATCAGGTTTAAAGGGTTGAGTTGAACCGCTTCTGTAAGGTGGTCAGGTGCAAAGTGAGCATAACGCATTGTGACTTTAATATCTGTATGTCCAAGGATGCGTTGTAAGACCAGAATATTGCCGCCGCCCATCATGAAATGGCTTGCAAAAGTATGTCGTAGAACATGTGAAAGCTGACCGTCTGGCAGCTCTATCCCAGCGCGCTTAATTGCGCTCCTGAATGCTGAATAACATCCGGTAAAGAGTGGTTTGGAGGTTCGGTTTTTGGGTAGTAACTCGTACAGTTCATCACTGATTGGAACTGCGCGGTTTTTTTTACCTTTCGTTTTGATAAAAGTGATTTTGCCGGGGCTTATCTGTTTACCCGTTAATCCTTCCGCCTCTCCCCATCTTGCGCCGGTCGCAAGGCAGATTTTAACAATTGTGGTTAAATCCCCAGCTTTGCTTTTCTCGCATTCTTCAAGCAAGCGCGTCGCTTCCTCAACCGTCAGCCAGGCCAGTTCGACTTCTGCGATCTTAAACTCTCTGACGTTTTCGAGAGGGTTTGGTGCTGTCCAGTCATCAAGTCTTTTCAGTTCATTGAACATAGCCCGAAAGTAAGCCAGTTCGAGGTTTACCGTACGAGGAGTCACGGCCTTAACGCGATCAGAGCGGGTTATTTTTCCGCTTAACCGCTGTTCTCTGTACGTTGAGAACAGTTTAGCGTTGAACTCAGTTGCAAGGGGATCACCCATAGCGAGACAGGCAAACTCCATTGCACCTTTGCGCTTTTCACCATCAGCAAGCGTCACACCATGGGCGTTATACCAGGCTGTAACCAAATCCCTAACACGGCGTTTGTCAGTTTTTTCACCCAGCCACGGCTTGTCCTGGGCTTGTTCCTTAACATGGCGCTCGAATGCCAGGGCTTCCCCCTTTGTGGCGAACTGGCGCCGGATGCGTTTCCCTTCGCGGCCGTTTGGGAAGACTTGCGCTTGCCACTTACCGTTACTTAATTTGCTTACTGCCATCGTTACACCTCTGGAAGTGGATAAAGCAGCGTAATCCAGTCGTATACGTTGATGACTTCGCCAGAGTCGCGGAGAACAATTTCTTGACCCTCAATCCTATCAATACGAAATGTGCGCAACTGTCTGCGTAAATGGCAATAACCAGTAATATGCACTTCATCTACTTCTTTCACATCGACTTCTCTGAAGCTTTTTTCGTTACAGGCATTGAGGTAACTAAAAGAAATAAGTTGATAGTTAGACGAATTCAACGATGCAGGAATTTGTATTGGTTGGTCTATCGCTGACTGCTCAGGCGCTGCATTGGAAGGTTTGGTCTTGTTATCAAAAAGTATTCCCATAGTTCCGAATAAAGCAAACCCGGTAAAAATATGAGCGGCAATGATATGTAAAGACCTGAATATAAAATAAAGGCCGATAAAAAATACAGCAACAATCATGCAATTAATTAAAGTGCTGTTTGTCTTTTTTTTATTTCCCAAATTCATTCCTACGACAACGCCGCAGATAATCATTAGGATTACTTCCATTGCTAAAAGCATCTATTAATCCATGAATTCAGTTTTACTGATGATTTTCCCCAATACTTTAACGTCTGTTACGGCACATTCAAAAGATGCCTTTCCATTCTCTATACGTACACGTCCAGCTGGAAAGCGGTACACCTCACGGACACTGGCAATGCCATCGATCTCGATAAACCAGAAACCATCTACTAACTCGCCGTCATAACTATCAGCCATATAGCTAATTTTGTCAGACGTCAAAATGAAAGGTGATTTCAATCCCTCAGGAATGGTTGAAACGTCAACTATCACGTCATTCTGGGTTGTTAAGTTCCCATTTGTGATGTCGATGCGTTTCAGATGGATGGAGCGGTCATCTCTGTTATCTACAAATTTGCTTCCAGAACCGGTGCTAAGCCAGATTAACGAAGCTCCCGTTTCAAGATGACAGACGATTACCCAATCCGCTGGGAAGGTATCACGCGCATACCTGTTAGCCATTGTGCTTTGAGACACGCCGAGCTGCCTGCAGAGGGTGATTCGAGTGGTAAATCCATACGCCTCAAGTATGCGGGCGATGACCTCTTTCCCACCGCGATTCTGTGCGATGCAATCTCGAATCAGGTTTAAATCATCCTGTTTTGCGAAGTTGTTTGTTGACATAATGGTTTTGTGATCCTAACATCTCGATTCAAGAAGTATTGAATAGCGTTAAACAGTGCTGAATAGTGAGTTCAGCGCTCAAACTGAGGAATAGTGCATCATGAGTCGACAACTTTCAATGCGGCCAAGCATCAACCTTGTGATATCTGAGCCATTCATCACGCTCGATGAGTTCTGCCGCCGTACAGGTTACAAGCCAAGCTATGCCCGCCAAATGATCCGTGAAAACCGACTTCCTATCAGGAAGAAGGCCGGAGTTAACAGCCTTATCGAAATAAACATGTTTGCTTTGACGATGGAAGCGGCTCAGGGCTGCGAAGTCACAATGCAAGCCTGATAGTTCCATTTTGGGATAAAAAAGGACTTACAACATGTTTGATTATCGCGTTTCCAAACATCCTCACTTTGATGAAGCCTGCCGCGTTTTCGCACTGCGCCACAACATGGCGAAGCTTGCAGACCAGACAGGAATGAAGGTCCAGACGCTGCGCAACAAGCTTAACCCTGAGCAGCCCCATCAGCTCACGCCGCCGGAAATCTGGCTGCTGACGGATATCACTGAGGACTCCACACTGGTTGATGGTTTCCTTGCTCAAATTCATTGCCTGCCGTGCGTACCCACGAACGAAGTGGCAAAAGAAAAACTCCCGCATTACGTCATGAGCGCGACAGCTGAAATTGGTCGTGTGGCTGCCGGTGCAGTGTCGGGTGAAGTCGGGACAACAGCTGGGCGCCGCGATGTGATCAGCAGCATCAATTCTGTTACCCGCCTTATGGCGTTGGCTGCGATATCCATGCAGGCACGTCTGCAGGCTAACCCAGCTATGGCTAGCACTATTGATACGGTTACAGGTATCAGTGCGACTTTCGGGTTTATGTGAGGTGGTCATGCTGAAAAATGAACCTTCTTTTGCCTCGCTCCTGAAAAATCAAAGTCCGGCAATGCACTACGGCCACGGCTGGATTGCAGGAGATAACGGCAAGCGCTGGCACCCATGCCGCGATCAGTCCGAATTATTAAATGGGCTGAAAACAAAAGCGGCTAAGCCGTCAGCTTTTTTAATTATTCGCATTGCTCGTTTGATTATTAAAGGAGTGAAACATGTCTCGTAATGAGCTGAGAATTATTCTGGGCGTGATCATCCCAAATATGGCGGAAGGTTTTGAAATTAAAACCCGTGACGGTGCTGTTTTGCGTGTCGATCCTGAATGGGAGTGCTGCAAAGAATTTAAAGAAGGTTTGCAGGCTGAAATTATCAACCAAATTAAAAGTAAGCCTGTTCCGGTTGCCGGTTATATCTAATTTGACGCCTGCCTAATGCTCATAACGTGGGCATTGTGAAGACAGTCAACTAAAAATGAGGAAATAACAATGTTTGGAATCTTTAAAAAGAAAGCTCGTAAAGCCGTTGTAGAAGTTAAAAAAATGGAAAACCGCGACGCGGTAGAGGCCACTGTTTGGGGCGCCTATTCCATTGCGTACGCTGACGGAACCTGTGACGCGAAAGAAATCGGCGTGCTGGAAAAAACAATTTCAGCTCTGCCAGCCTTTGCGCCTTTTGCCGGTGAAATTGCGCAGATGAGCAGTAATATCCGCGCCCGTTATGAAGCATCACCGCGTAGCGCTAATGCTCAGGCTCTGCGTGAACTGGCGGATGTTGCGGGAACTGACGACGCGGTGAACGTGTTGTGCCTGTGTCTTGATATTGCTGACCAGGACGGTATCGGCAGCGAGGAAGAAGCGCAGCTTAAGAAAATTGCGCAGGCTCTCCAGTTGCCACTGGACCAGTACCTGTAATGGGAAAGCTGCGTTGTCTCATTATCTGTGTGCTGCTGTTCCTGGTTGTTGCAGTAGATTTCACGGGCCGTCTTATGTCGATGTTGGCTGATGGTGTTTTGGTAGCGGGGATTATTGCAGTAGCGCTCCCAATGTTTAAGAAAGCCTGATTCTTACAGCCCGCGTTGCGCGGGCTATATCCGAGTAAATAAACCGTTTTATTTGGCGTAAACCCGCCGGGCATTTTTTTGCCCGAATTTTGAGGAAATGAATATGAAAAATACTAAAACCCACTCAACGAAAACAGGCCCAGACGATGCTGGCCTGTTCGCTTTGTTAAATGAAACGCGCATGGATGAGCGCCGTTGCCGTGCTGATGCAATGGCGGCTCGTCTGGATAGTCTGGCCGTGCGCATCGTTTCCCGTCAGTTGAGCCATATCGAGGCGGCCGAACTGCTTCGCGTTGAAGCGGTACGCATCCAGAACGAAGCGCAGGAGCTGCATTAATGGCTGATTCAATGGACCTCGCCCAGCTGCGCGAACAGGAAGATCGTGAGCGCCATATCAACAATGCCCGCGCCAAAGTGCCGGGCGTTTCCCGTGTTCTCTGTGCGGAGTGTGATGCTCCGATTCCGCCAGCTCGCCGCCGCGCTATTCCTGGCGTGCAGTGCTGTGTGACCTGTCAGGAAATCGCAGAGCTAAAAAGCAAACATTACAACGGAGGTGCGTTATGACCACGCGCGTTCACCAGGTAAAAATCGCTCCGGCTTATTTCAATGCCGTTGTTACGGGCGAAAAACGTGCAGAGCTTAGGAAGGATGATCGGGGCTATAAAGTCGGTGACGTTCTTTCTTTGTGCGAATGGGACCACGACGGCAAATATACCGGCAGAGAATGCGCCGCAATCATTACCCATATTCTGCCAGTAAATGACGTTCTTCCTATGCCGGGAAACTGGATTCCGGGTAGTTGGGTGATGCTTTCAATTCGCCCGTTCACAACCGTAGAGGCGCTGGTTCACTTATTCACAGGGAGTCTCAAATGAGCACTATCCTGAAATGGGCGGGAAACAAAACCGCCATCATGCCCGAACTGAAAAAACACCTCCCAGCTGGCTCGCGATTGGTTGAACCTTTCGCGGGTTCCTGTGCTGTGATGATGGCAACAGACTATCCTCATTATCTTGTCGCAGATATCAATCCAGATTTAATTAATCTGTATCGTACTATTGCGGAAGATACAGAAAACTTTATTAACCTTGCGAAAGCAGTTTTTGAAAGTTTTATCGTGGCTGAAAATTATTATCGTGTACGAGAAGCTTTTAACCACGATTCGCAATTAGACCGCCTGCACCGCGCAGTATATTTCCTTTATCTGAACCGCCACTGTTATCGTGGATTATGCCGTTACAACTTAAGCGGTGTTTTTAATGTCCCGTACGGTAATTATAAAAAGCCGTATTTTCCAGAAAATGAGATCCGCGCATTTGCAGAGAAAGCAAAACGCGCCAATTTCGTTTGTGCAAGTTATGAAGAAACGCTGGCAATGGTTAAGCGTGACGATGTTATTTATTGCGATCCTCCATACGACGATACGTTTACGGCCTATCACACAAAAGGATTTAATGAGGATAACCAGTACCACCTTGCCTCAATCCTTCTTCATCTTTCCTCGCTGGGGCACAGCGTTGTTGTATCCAACAGTGACACCCAGCTAACGCGCTCTCTTTATCGTGATCTTAAAATTTATGAACTAGACGCGAAACGGAGCATGGGCGTAGCGGGTGGAGAAGGCAAATTCGCCAGGGAAATTATCGCTGTATCTGAACCAGTGCGTGCTAGCTGCAATGAGTGGCAATGGTATGGCGTTGATTATGCTGCAGGGGAAGGTAATAAGACGGCCAATAAGCTCTCCATGATGGGGAGCAGGAATGTCTGATACTGCTTTTCCCTATAGCTGGAATGCACCGCGTCCTGCAATTGGCGGTTTTAAGCAAGCTGATGCGGCGCCGGGGATCATGTATCTGACGCCAGACGGCAATCGCAAGCGTTTGTCGATTGCCGAACTGGCAGAAACGGATGAAGCACCAGACCGGAGCCGGGCGGTTCGCCGCCGCCTGGCTTCGCTGCCTCATTTTGTCCGTCGTATGTATGCTCAAAAACTTGAACAGGTAGACCGTAAAGGCAAACAAGCGGCTGATGCCTGGCTTATCAATACCTTTGAGCGATTCGTTCTTAGTCGTATAGATCAGGTCAATGAGCAGTATCTGCCGCAGGGGGTGATGCCTGCGGCTTTGTTGCCTCTGCGTGAACAATTCTGGCGCCTGCTTTGGGCTGGAAAAAAAGAGCTGAAACGGCTGGCGCATAATCTTGCTGACCTGTTGGGGAGCGAGTTTAACCGCGAGTTTGATTTCCAGCTGGCCCGCACGTCCGATCCTCATTTCGCCACCTTGTCAGGTTATGGCCGCATGGGATTTCTTGCCAATCACCTCAAAACACCGGTTCCGTGCTGGACGGCCTACTGCAAAGAAGAGCTGGAGGCGGAAGACGCACTGAAAGCAGTGGCCCGCCTGCAGTCTCCGCAGTGGTGGCTTAATCGTCTGCGCCGTATGCACGCTCGCTGGCGTGAGCATCTGATGGTTGCGGCCGGGTATGTACACAAAAAATCCGCACCGTACTGCAGTGATCCATGTTTGCAGGAGTGGACGGCTCAAAAGAAAGCCAACCGCGAATTTCTGAAAGCGATGGAGCTGGAAGATGAGGACACCGGAGAACGTGTATCGCTGATTGATAAAGTGGCCGGCAGCGTTGCCAACCCAGCTAACCGACGCCGTGAACTGATGGCGCGAATGCGTGGGTTCGAAGATTTAGCGAATGAGGCCGGGCTGGCCGGGGCGTTCTTCACGCTTACCGCTCCATCAAGATATCACTCAATGCAGTACGACGGGCGCCGGAACAACAAATACAGCGGCGCGTCACCGCGTGAGACACAGAAATATCTTTGTAAAGTATGGGCGCGCACGCGTGCGGCCTGGCTGCGCAACGGTATTCGCGTGTTTGGTTTCCGTGTTGTCGAGCCTCACCACGATGAAACCCCGCACTGGCACCTCCTGCTTTTCATGCGCCCGGAGCATATCGAACCGGCAACAGCGATCTTTCGTAAGCACGCCATGCGTGAGGATGGAAATGAGCCTGGCGCCGCTGAAAACCGCTTCGAAATGAAACCCATCGAGAAAGAGAAAGGCAGCGCAACGGGCTATATCGCCAAATACATTTCAAAAAATATTGATGGCTATCAGCTTGATGACGATCTGGATGATGAAACCGGCAAGCCTCTGAAAGAGATGGCGCGCCGCGTAAGTGCCTGGGCGTCTCGCTGGGCGATCCGGCAGTTCCAGCAGATAGGCGGCGCACCAGTAACAGTGTGGCGTGAATTGCGCCGCCTCGGTGATCGTGAGCTGGTCTTGCACCCCGAAATTGAGCCAGTGCGTCAGGCCGCCGACAGCAGCGCGTGGGATTTGTACGTGAGTGCTCAGGGTGGCCCGCTGGTTCCCCGCGATCTCCTGCGCGTGCGCCTCAGCTATGAAGTCACCGAAAACGGCAATCTCTACGGGGATGACGTCTCCAAAATTTCCGGCGTTTACTCCCCAATCCGTGGGCCGGAATCGCTGATTCATACGCGCACTACCAAATACAAAATTGTGCCGAAACGTCAGGCCGACGGCGTTTCAGGTTTTGACCTTGATTTTTCAGGCGGCCCCGCCGCCCCTCGGAGTTCTGTCAATAACTGTACGCGGGAGCCGCGGGAGGTTGAAAAACACGCCGATCCTGGCGGCACGGTCATGAATGACTGTGCCAGCTGGGCGGATATTGGCTCTTTATCCCGGAAAGAAAAACGGGTGATAGCGCAGCGGCTGAGCGACGCGGCAAGGGTAACTAACAAGCGCGTCAAAGTGAGGCCAAAAGCCAGCCCTATGACGGAGCAGGAAAAGCAAATTAGTGAGCTGCTGTCTCTGCGTGGTGTGGATGCCAGTGCCGGAATGGTCCGTTCGTTGATTTCTGGCGCGGTGGTTGCCATTGGCGATCAGGTGTTAACGGTTGAAGAAGGGCGCCTTACTGTCCGAAACCGTACTGCTGCAGGTGTTCAACGTCTGGCGTCCCAGATTGTGGAGATTAAACAGCAGGCGGATGACCTTTTGAACCGAATGAAGCGTGCATTTTCAGCGCGTAAATAGCCCGTGATCAACATGGTCAGGTCTGACGGTGTGGTACCGCGTTCCGGCATTCACCGTCAGAAATGACAGTGCTGGCCATTCATCGAGTAACGTCATTTTCGACTGTGCTGCAGGTGAATTAAAACGAAATCAGGAGTTGAGGAAAAAAGAAATGACCTATCTGGGAAGCAAGGCCGCAAGCGGTGTTTTTCAAAAGATTATTGCGGAAATGCCGCCGCATGATACCTACATTGAGACGCACCTGGGCGGTGGCGCTGTCATGTTGCGTAAGCCACCGGCCCGCCGCAATTGGGGCATTGATATTGATCCCCTGACGGTTGAGGCGTTCTGCCAGGGCAATGCTGATTTCCTTGATACCGTGGGCGATAGCCTTTTTATCGATGTTGCCGATGCGGTGCAGTTTTTAAGGGACTTCGATTTTTCCTCCGCCGGTCGTGTGCTGGTTTACGCAGACCCTCCCTATCTGCATGAAACGCGCACCAGTGCCGCGCGTTATCGCAATGAATATACGGTTGCCGATCATGAGCGGCTGCTGGCCTGCCTTAAAAGCCTGCCAAAAAATGCCAGTGTGATTTTGTCCGGCTACCCATCAGCGCTTTATGACGAACTGTTAACGGGCTGGCGCCAGAAAGAATTTCAGGCCATGACACGCGGCGGCGTGCGCACAGAGAAAATCTGGATGAATTACCCGGAGGGGAGAGCCTACTCGCACACTTTTGCGGGTAAGGATTACAACGACAGGGAGCGCATCAAACGCAAGGCGAAGCGCTGGCGCGAAAAGTTCGCAGCTTTGCCCCATGCCGAGCGATTGGCAATAATGACGGCGCTGAGTGAAGTTAATGATTAACCTCAGCAAACAGACTCATCTGATTGATTGATAAAAAATATTTTACAACCCCGAAATCCTCCTATACTGTATGTATAAACAGTGGATATGCATACAGTTATCAGCATCTCTTCCTGGGGATGCTGGTTGGTTTATCCCGTAGTGAGGATAGGAGGGAAAATGCAGGACTATCTTTTGGAGTCGTTGAAACTCCAGCGTATTGATTTCTTTATCAAGCTTGTAGCGGCTAGTGAGTGCAGCGAAGAAGAGAAACGCCTTGCGATCCAGTGGGTGTCGGAACTGACGGACGAGCTGATGGCGAAAATTCGGAACCATGATTACGGCCAGGCGATGGACGTTATCAACTAAGGGGGCTTTATGCGCATTGAAATAATGATCGATAAAGAGCAGAAGATAAGCCAGGCAACACTGGAAGCCCTTGAATCCGAGCTTTACCGAAATTTGCGCCCTCTCTATCCAAAAACGGCAATCCGCATACGTAAGGGAAGCGCTAACGGCCTGGAGCTGAGCGGCTTGAAACTGGACGAAGATAAAAAGCGGGTAATGGAAATTTTGCAGCAGGTCTGGGAGGACGACAGCTGGCTTCATTAGAAAACGTTGTGAGTGTCAGAATATTGTTCTGTCACTCACAAGGTTGAACAACGAGCAATGCGAGGCGTTAGCTATGGGTTCCAAAGACAGCAATTATCAGATTGTTTATCGCGGTGAAGCACTGCAGACAATGATTCCCGGTCAGTGGGTTTTCTTTCAGCGTCCAAAAGAGTACGGCGGTGGATTCTGGCTAGGGAAGACTTATGAAGATAGTTTCTGGTTTGAGCTGGAGCGCCCGGTATCGTTATCTGACGGACTCAATTACCTTATTGTGTGTGCGAAAGTTGAGGCTACAAGCCACGAATTCGACGCCAATTATTCTCTATTTGACTGATTGCACCGTCGTGCATGACTATGCCGCATGAAAATGAATGATCGTTAGAGGATCGTTTATGTCCAAGCCCGCCAGTTCTGGCGGGCTTTTGCTTATGTCGTGCAGGTGCATGAAAACCACTGCGTAAAGCGGGCAGGCGTGGCGGGGCTACGAGCGCGCGGTTTTGGTGTTAATCGTGGTTTTGGCGCCTCAATGTCTGGCGGGCATGGTCATTTTATGGGGGGCTGGTCGTGCGCGCCTGCGCCGTGGTGAGACGCTGCGTTTCGTCGTGAGCTGCCAGATGGCGAAAGCGCAGGACCGCTCAGCGAGGCGCTGAGGCGCTCTGATGGTGAGGCAGGGCATAAGGGAATAAAAAAACCGCCCGGGGAAGGGCGGTTGATATCAAAGGTTGGCCAGGTAGGCGTCAGTCTTCATCGGTCAGGTAGGGGTCAAAGCGTATCACCTCATCACCCAGCCACTCGTTAACTTCTTTGATGCGGCCCTGCAGGGGGGTAAGTTCGTTGCGAACGAAAACGCGCGCCGCTTTTTCCACATCGCCAAACCCGCCGGTATTCGTTGGAATAATCCCCATCAGCTGCGGCGGCACGCGGTGAGCTGCCAGCATGTCATCACGGCTCACATTCTTGATGTTAAGAAACTCATCTTTCGCTGCGACTTCTGACAGCGGGATGATCTGAATGCCGTCTTTCTTGCCGTTCGGGCTGTACATAAACAGGTTGCGGAAGTTGCCTGGCCCTTTCGATTTTTTAAGTGCTTCGCGTATGTTGTCCACGTCTTTCTGATCGGCGGCGGGGTCGCTCATGTACATGATGAAACCAGCATGGCTACCGTTAAGGTAATATTTACGGCGAAAGAGCGTGGCCGATTCATTCAGCAGGGCGGAGGGAATGGCGGAGAGGTATTCCGGCATCCCGTAAAGCTCCTGGTTAACGTCGGGTTCCATCAGATGAAACACGCTTCCCTCATCGAACTGATAGGGCTGCGAGTTGTAGCCATACTGTGCAAACCAGTAGGTGTCCTGGTCAATGCCACGACGGGTATATTTGGCAAGCGAGGCGCGCAGCTCCATGATCTGCCCTAACCTGTTCATGCGTTTTTCAAGGTAGGCATTACCGAATACCAGAAAGTCCTGGGCGAACCGGGAAAAGGCTTGCTTAGACAGCCAGCGGTGAGGGATGAAGGTACTGGTAAGAATATTGCGTTTTACCTGAATAGCGCTGGAGTGATGCACGGCGGCGCGGTAAGTTCGCGCCAGGCCATCCATGCTGATCGGTGGTTCGTACCAGCGGTCTACCTGCACGCACTCCAGGTAATCAAATAACTCCCGGCGGTCCATCACGGGGATCGGATCGCCAAATGTAAACGCCTCCGCATGTGCATTACTGACCATGTTGGCCGTATCGGTGGCGGTCTGGCCGCGCGGTGCCTTGCTGCGGTTTTTGCGGTTAGCCATTAAAAAATCTCCACGATGTTGCTGGTACTGGCGGAAGCTCCTGCCAGTGGTTCGTTATAAAGTGCGTGCATGGTTGCCCAGGCTAAATCCGCGTGGCTGGCTTCCTCTGTGCGGGCTGCTTCGTAGGTTGGCCGGTTGCCGCTGGCGGTGGTTGAACGGCGAATGGACATAAAGGACTGCGCGATATCCAGCATCCCCGCGTCAAACTCCAGACGGCGCCCGCTGATGATGTCGTAGGCTTTAAGCACCAGTGCATTTTTTACGGTTGGGTTGTAGACAAACTCACGCGCGGCAGGGAAAAACTGCTTAACCGTTTTGTAAACGCCATCGCCAACGCCGGTCGAGTCAATGCCGATATAGGTCACGTTGTAGCGTCTGGTGATTTCCTCAATCGCTGAGGCCTGGGCGCGAAAGTCCATCCCGCGCCACTGGTGACGCTCAAGGATACGGAATTTACCGCCGGGGACGACGGGAGGCGCGATGACCACGCAACCGGCGCTGTCACCGTTCTGAGTTCCTTTTGCCGGGTCATAGCCGATCCAGACAGGGTGGTATGCAAACGGACGCAGTAAAAGCGGTTCGAAATCGTCCCAGACATCCCAGCTGTCAACCATGCAGGACTGCAGCAAGGCCAGCGGGAACACGGACGCCAGGTCGTCAACAAACTGACACATCAGCAGGTTGTTGTATTCGTCCGGGCTGTACTCCAGGCGCAGCTGGTCCAGGTCGAAAAGGTTACACCCGCCGTTTACGGCATCTTCAATGGTGACTATCTGGCGGTACTGGCCATCAGGGCATAAAACGCCGTGCGCCAGGCTACTGTGAGAAAGGTCAAATTCTACCCTGTCGGCTTTCGGGCGCCCTTTATTGAACAGGGCACCAGACCAGAACGGGTAGGCGCTGTGCGTCAGGCTGGAAGGTGTTGAGAAATAGGTCTGACGCCATTTTTTGTGCAGCGCCATACCGGAGGCCACCTTGCGCAGCTCCTGGAATTTCGGTATCCAGAAATACTCATCAAGATACAGATTGCCGTGATAGCTCTGCGCGGTACGGGCATTTGTACCGAGGAAGTAAAGACAGGCGCCGTTAGGCAGCACCATCGGATCGCCTTTCAGCTCAACATCCACCTCTTTTGCGAAGTCGATGATGTACTGTTTAAAAACGTGTGCCTGAGCTTTACTCGCTGACAGAAAGATTTGATTTCGGCCCGTGGTCAGGGCGTCTATCAACGCTTCACGGGCGAAATAGTAGGTTGCACCGATCTGGCGTGACTTTAAGAGGTTGCGGATACGGTGCTTGATGCCAGCGTCCCACCAGTGGCGCTGGTACTCGAACATACCGGCGCGGAAAATCTCTTCCAGCTTTTCGATCTGTTCGTCGGTAAACAGGTTTTTTTCCGGCGGCTTGCGCGGACCTTTATTGCGGTTCGCCACGTTCGGATTCAGGTCTGCTTCATTCCCGCCATTGTTAAATTTGCCGATTCTGGCCTGTCGTTCGGACTGACGCGCCAGCAGGTCAATTTCTTTAAAATCCTTTCCTTCCTTCTGCTCCTTCATGACGAGCTGGCAGTAACGTGCGGCGGTGGTGAGCTGCATCTGATCCAGTGGGCCATATTCGCCCCACTTATCGCGTTTTTTCCAGCTGTGAACGGTTGCAACTTTCTCGCCCAGCATTTCAGCAATGCGGGCTACGCGGTATCCCTGAAAGTACATCAGCATTGCCTGACGACGGGGATCGAGGTCTGCGGGGGTCAGTGTTGTCATGGCACAAACATACGGCCTCAAATCAGCACTTTCCCCGGCTTCGCATTGTGTGGGAGTTCGCACAAGCCCAACGCGTTGTTTACACGCGCCCATCACCGCAAACATAAGGCTCTGAACGTGTTACGAACTAACTAACCGGAGCCGGACCGATGGCAAAAAAATCTAAGCGTTTTCGTATTGGGGTCGAAGGGGCCACTACTGACGGGCGCGTTATTGAGCGTGAATGGCTCACCCAGATGGCGGCGAGCTATAACCCGCAGGTATACACCGCGCTGATCAATATGGAACACATCAAGGGCTTCACCCCTGATGGACCTTTCCGTCGTTTTGGCATGGTGGAAAAGCTGGAAGCGGAAGAAATCACCGAAGGGGCATTATCCGGGAAAATGGCGCTGTATGGCTGGATTGCCCCGACTGACGATCTGGTCACGATGACCAGCAACTGGCAGAAGCTTTTCACCTCAATGGAAGTTAACACCAGCTTTGCCGATACCGGCTCCGCTTATCTGGTTGGCCTGGCGATTACTGACGATCCGGCAAGCCTCGGTACTGAAATGCTGCAGTTCAGTGCCAGCGCAGAACATAACCCACTGGCGCGCCGCAAGCTGGACAAAGACAACCTGTTTACCGCTGCTGTTGAAACGCTGATCGAGTTTGAGGACGTGCCGGAAAAAACCAGCCTGTTTACCCGCGTTAAAGAGCTGCTGTCCCGCAAAGGCGCCGATGATAACGCCCGCTTTGCTGATGTGAATCAGGCTGTTGAAACTATCGCGCGTGAGCATCAGACGCTGGCGGAGCAGGTCAGCACCCATCAGACCGATTTCAGTAACAAGCTGAGCGATATGCAAAAGGTTGTTGATGAGACAACCAGCGCACTCTCCACCCTGCGTGAGCAGCTTTCCACTCAGGACAGCCGCAGCGAACGTCGCCCTAATGCGACCGGTAATAACGGCGCAGAACAAACCACCGATTGCTGACGGAGCAAAAGCACAATGAAAAAAGAGACACGTTTTAAATTCAACGGCTATCTGACGCAGCTCGCCAAACTCAACGGCGTATCTGTGAGCGATATCGCCTCGAAATATACGGCTGAGCCGTCAGTGGCGCAGACGCTGGAAACGAAAATCCAGGAGTCTTCCTCGTTCCTGCAGAAAATCAACATTATCCCGGTTGATGAGCAGTCCGGCGAGCGTCTGGGGCTGGGTATTGGTTCCAGTATTGCCGGAAATACTGATACCACCCAGAAAGACCGTGAACCCGTTGATCCGACTTACATCGACGGTGAAGGGTACAAGTGTACCCAGACCAACTCTGATACGGCGCTGCCCTATGCGAAGCTGGATTTATGGGCCAAATTCCAGGACTTCCAGACGCGCATCCGTGACGCCATCATTACCCGCCAGGCGCTTGACCGCATCATGATCGGCTTCAACGGCGTGAAGCGTGAAAAAACGTCTGACCGCGCGACCTATCCACTGCTGCAGGATGTGAATATCGGCTGGCTGGAAAAAATCCGCCAGGAGAAACCCGTTCAGGTGATGGATAAGATCGTGTCCGAAGGCGAGGTTATTTCTCAGACTATCCGTGTCGGTAAAGGCGGTGATTTCCTGAATCTGGACGCGCTGGTTATGGGCGCCGTTAATGAGAAAATCGCGCCGTGGTATCAGGAAGATACGGAGCTTGTGGTTATCGTCGGGCGCCAGTTGCTGGCGGATAAATATTTCCCGATCGTCAACCGTGACCAGCCAAACAGCGAAGCGCTGGCGGCAGATCTTATAGTCAGCCAGAAGCGTATCGGCAACCTCCCGGCCGTTCGTGCGCCGTTCTTCCCGGCGAATGCCATGCTGATCACCCGCCTGGATAACCTGTCTATTTACTGGCAATCAGGCTCCCGCCGCCGTTCGGTCATCGACAATCCGAAGCGTGACCGCGTGGAGAACTTCGAGTCCGTTAACGAGGCGTATGTTGTCGAAGATTACGACGGCGTTTGCCTGGTTGAGAACATCGAACTGTTGCCCGTGCAGGCAGGTGGCAATGCCAGCCCAGCGCTGACAACTGAAACCATCCAGGAAATCGTCACGGCAGCGGTGAAAGGCGCGCTTGATGCGCAGGCAGCTGGCGGTGCTGGCGCCGGAGCGTGATAAATGAATCCGTTCCGTGCTCACACTCAGTATGTACAGGCACAGGATGCCGCCCGGCAGGGCGGCAGTAATGCCAGCCTGACGGGCTACAACCAGATGCTGTTACAGCTGACAGAACACCGCAGGCGCCTTAAAACCGTCCAGTCAAATGAGCGCAAGGCTCAGCTCAAACGTGAGTTTCTTCCCGCTTATGCCTCATGGATTGCCGGTTTACTGGATGCTGACGCGTCAGGCCAGGACGACGTGGCGATGTACGTCATGATCTGGCGCATTGATGCCGGAGACTATACCGGCGCGCTGGACATTGCCCGCCATGCCATTAAACACGGCTGGGTCCTGCCGCAGCGATTCAACCGGACCTGCGGGACCGCTGTTGCGGAAGAGTTTGCCGACGCGGCAATGCGCGCTTTTTCTGCCGGTGAATCATTCAGTGCCGCCATTCTTACCCAGGTGCTCGATATCGTTGAAGGTCAGGATATGCCGGATCAGTCCCGCGCCCGACTTCATAAGGCGATGGGCTACGCGCTGCGGGATAACGATCAGGCAGTGGCGGCACTTAACCATCTGAAGCGTGCCCTGCAGCTGGATAACAGTTCTGGCGTCAAAACCGAAATCAACAAGCTTGAAAGCCGATTGCGACAGGCAATGTCGGCTTAACGAATCGTGCCAACGCGCGGGGCGGCACGGGGTGGCGACAGGCTTTATGCCGCGTCAAAACCCCGTCCACCGCCCAACTATTTGGGAGTGCCAGAAATATGCAATTCGTTTCGCCGGAACAGGCCGGGGAAAGTACCCAGGACGTTATTAAAAACACCAGTTTCTGGCCTGATGTCAGGGTTTCAGAGTTCCGCCGTGATATGCGCATGGATGGGAGTGTCACCGATCCGCGCCTGCGTCTGGCGTTACTGACAGCGATTGATGAAGTTAACGCCGATCTTTATGAGTTCCGCGAGAAACAACGGGCGCAGGGGTATGCGAGCCTGGCCGACGTCCCTGCAGATGTGATCGACGGCGAAAGCCAGCGGCTCATGCTGTATCGCCGTGCGGTGTTTTGCTGGGCAAAAGCAAACCTGGTTGAGCGCTATCGCGATTTTGACGCAACCGGCGACGGAAGCAAGAAAGCTGAAGATATCGAAACAACCTTAGGCGAGCTGTGGCGCGATGTGCGCTGGGCGGAGTCCCGCCTGCGCGATATGCCGCATATGACGGTGGAGCTGATTTGATGAAAGTGCGTGCGCATCAGTATGACACGGTGGACGCACTCTGCTGGCGCCATTACGGGCGCACGCAGGGAGTCACTGAACAGGTGCTGCAGGCGAATCCGGGGCTGGCTGAATATGGCCCCTTTTTACCGCACGGGCTGCAGGTGGAGCTGCCGGACATTACGGCGTCAACCACTGCGCAGACTGTCCAGTTATGGGACTGAACTATGACGCTTGAACGAATCAGCGCCTTTATCACTTACTGCGTTGCCCTGCTTCTGGCATGGCTCGGCGATTTGTCTCTTAAAGATGTGTCGACCATCACCGGTCTTGCGCTGGGGATTATTACTGCAGCGGTGACCTGTTATTTACGCTGGAAAGCCTACCAGCTGCTGCGGGACGGCAGAATATCCAGGGGGGAATATGAGTCCTTCAATCGTTAAGCGTTGCCTGGTCGGCGCGGTGCTGGCGATTGCCGCCACGCTGCCGGGTTTTCAGTCGCTTCATACCTCCGTCGAGGGGCTGAAACTGATTGCTGATTTCGAAGGGTGTCGCCTCCAGCCATACCAGTGCAGCGCCGGGGTATGGACTGACGGGATCGGCAATACGTCCGGGGTAGTACCGGGCAAAACCATAACGGAGCGACAGGCCGCGCAGGGGCTGATTAATAACGTGTTGCTGACGGAAAAAAGGATTGAAGCCTGCCTGCAGGTTAAGCCACCTCAGCATGTTTACGATGCCCTGATCAGTATCGGTTTCAATGTCGGAACGGGGGCAATCTGCCGGTCAACAATGGTTTCTTACATCAATCGCCAGCAATGGTGGCAGGCGTGCAACCAGCTCCCCCGCTGGGTTTATGTAAATGGTCAACGGAATAAAGGGCTGGAAAACCGGCGCGCCCGTGAGCTTACCTGGTGTCTTAAAGGGGCAGGGGCATGACGCGCGCGCTGGCGGTGATCCTGGCTCTGGTGCTGGCATTGCTGGGCTGGCAGTCATGGCGGCTTAACAATGCCGGTCACACCATCGGGACGCAGGCTGAGGCGCTTAAAAAGAACAAGCAGGAGCTGGCGAAGAAAAACAGCCAGCTCATCAGCCTGTCCATTCTTACTGAAACCAACAGCCGGGCGCAGATGCAACTTTATGCTGCAGCGGAGGAGACTTCCGCGCTGTTGCGGAGCCGCCAGCGCCGGATCGAGGAGCTAAAACGTGAAAACGAGGATTTACGCCGCTGGGCTGACACTCCTTTGCCTGCTGACATTATCCGGCTGCGGGACCGCCCGGCTCTCGCCGGAGGTGCAGCTTACCGTGAGTGGTTGTCCAAAAGTGACGCAGTGCCGCCTGGACAGGTCAGCGCCGCGCAGTAATGGGGATTTGAACCAGGTGCTGGATGAGACTGAGGCCGCCTGGGCGGTATGTGCCGACAAAGTGGACACGATCATAGCGTGTCAGGAGCAAGACAGTGAACAAGCCGCAGTCCTTACGCAACGCCCTGAATAAATCGGTGGCGTATGTCCGTGACAACCCGGACAAACTGCACCTTTTTGTTGATAACGGTTCGCTGGTTGCAACCGGCGCCCGTTCAATGTCATGGGAATACCGCTACACCCTGAACGTGGTGATTGAAGATTTTAGCGGCAACCAGAATTTAGTGATGGCGCCCGTATTGCTCTGGTTAATGACCAATCAACCGGACGCTATCAACAACCCGGAGCTGCGCGAAAAACTTTTTACCTTTGACGTCGATATCCTGAGCAATGATCTGTGTGATATCAGCCTCAATCTGCAGCTAACGGAGCGCGTGATTGTCAGCACAGACGGCACCGTATCGAGCGTTGAAGCGGTGCCGGAACCCGACGTACCCGAAGAAATGTGGACGGTGAAACGTGGATGACCTGCAGAGGGTGGATGACTGGCTGGCGGCCCTGCTGGCGAATCTGGAACCAGCAGCCCGCAACCGTATGATGCGACAACTGGCGCAGGAGCTGCGCCGGTCGCAACAGCAAAATATCAGGCTGCAGCGTAATCCAGACGGCACCACCTTTGAGCCGCGCCGGGTGACGGCCAGAAGTAAAAAGGGGCGCATCAAGCGCCAGATGTTCGCCAAATTGCGCACCACTAAATACCTGAAAACCGCAGCCACTGCGGACTCTGCCAGCGTGCAGTTTGATGGGAAAGTCCAGCGCATCGCCCGTGTTCACCATTATGGTCTGCGTGATCGAGTCAGACGCAACGGCCCGGAGGCCCGGTACCCGGCACGCCGTCTTTTGGGCGTGAATGATGAGGTGGAAACCATCACCCGTGACACGCTGTTGCGCTGGCTGTCGGAGTGAAATTTGTGTCACGGACGGCACAAAACCTAACGCTGCCTCCCTTTTCCCTCTGATGGCAACCTTTCGTTATGAACGCACAACTAACCGAAATCATGCGCCTTATCACCAACCTGATCCGCACCGGCACCGTAACCGAAGTGGACCGGGAAAACTGGCTGTGCCGGGTGAAAGTGGGCGAGCTTGAAACCAACTGGATTAACTGGCTGACACTGCGCGCAGGCGGTGCCCGTACATGGTGGTGCCCGTCGCCGGATGAGCAGGTGGTGGTGCTGAGTATGGGCGGCAATCTGGAAACCGCTTTTGCCTTACCTGCGATCTATTCCAACCAGTTCGCCCCGCCGTCGGACTCTGTGGACGGCTGCGTAACGGAATACCCGGACGGTGGCTGGTTTGAATATGAACCAGCGACCGGCCGCTGGCATGTGCGGGGCATCAAATCCATGGTGATCGAGGCTGCAGATAACATAACCCTGAAAACGGGGGAATTTGTGGTGGAAGCAAGCAACACGCGCATAAACAGCGAAGTGGTGATCAATGGTGGCGTCACCCAGGGCGGCGGCGCCATGAGTTCTAACGGAATCGTAGTCGATAAACACGGTCATACCGGCGTTAAATCCGGTGGTGATACATCGGGAGGTCCGGTATGACGCTGTATATCGGCATGAGTCAGGGCAACGGCAAGGCCATTACCGACACGGACCACCTGCGCCAGTCGGTCCGGGATATTCTGCTGACCCCGCAGGGGAGCCGCATTGCCCGGAGGGAATACGGCTCGCTTCTGTCTGAACTGATAGACCAGCCGCAGAACCCGGCGCTGCGCCTGCAGGTTATGTCTGCGGTCTATGTGGCTCTGAGTCGCTGGGAGCCACGGCTTACCCTGGATTCCATCACCATAAACAGCAGTTTTGATGGTTCGATGGTGGTTGAGCTTACCGGGCAGCGTGATAACGGCGCGCCTGTTTCTCTTTCGGTATCAACAGGAGCAGACAATGGCAGTCATTGACCTTTCCCAGCTGCCCGCCCCGCAGATAGTGGATGTGCCGGATTTTGAAACGCTGCTAAACGAACGGAAAGCCGCGTTTGTAGCCCTTTATCCGGCAGACGAGCAGGACGCGGTAAGGCGCACGCTTGAGCTGGAGTCTGAACCCGTGACCAAGCTCCTGCAGGAAAATGCGTATCGTGAAATCCTCCTGCGTCAGCGCATTAACGAGGCGGCGCAGGCGGTCATGGTGGCCTATTCCATGGGGAGTGATCTCGATCAGCTGGCCGGTAACTGCAACGTAAAACGTCTGACGGTTATTCCTGCAGATAACGACGCGGTACCGCCGGTTGCTGCCGTGATGGAAAGTGATGAGGCTCTGCGTCAGCGTGTTCCTGCAGCTTTTGAAGGGCTGTCAGTTGCAGGCCCAACGGGAGCTTACGAGTTTCACGCTAAAAGCGCTGACGGGCGAGTGGCTGACGCCAGCGCAACCAGCCCGGCCCCGGCTGAGGTGGTGCTTACCGTGCTGAGCCGTGAGGGCGACGGAACGGCTGCGGCGGATCTGCTGGCTGTGGTTGAACAGGCTCTTAACAGTGAGAACGTGCGGCCGGTTGCTGACCGTCTGACGGTGCGCAGCGCTGAAATCATTCCGTACAGCGTGGATGCGACGATCTTTCTTTACCCGGGGCCAGAAGCTGAGCCGGTGATGGAGGCGGCAAAAGCCAGCCTGCAGAAATATATCGCCAGCCAGACGAGGCTGGGGCGTGATATTCGCCGCAGTGCTATTTATGCCGCGCTGCATGTTGAAGGTGTGCAGCGTGTTGAGCTGGCCTCGCCGCTCACTGATGTGGTGCTGGATAAGACACAAGCCGCTTCATGTACGGAATGGAGCGTAACCAACGGGGGAACGGATGAATAGTCTGCTTCCTCCTGGTTCATCGCCGCTTGAGCGCCGCCTGGCGCAGACCTGCAGCGGCATTTCCGATCTGCAGGTGCCGCTGCGGGATTTATGGAACCCGGCAACATGCCCGGTCAAGTTTCTGCCGTATCTGGCGTGGGCCTTTTCGGTTGATCGCTGGGACGAAGGATGGGCAGAGAGCGTGAAGCGCCGTGTGGTGCAGGATGCGTTCTATATCCATCAGCACAAGGGCACAACCAGCGCGGTGCGGCGTGTGGTGGAGCCGTTCGGCTTTCTGATCCGCATCATTGAATGGTGGCAGACCGGCGAGGCGCCGGGCACGTTTCGCCTGGATATTGGGGTGCAGGACCAGGGCATAACAGAGGAAACCTATCTGGAGCTGGAGCGCCTGATTGGTGACGCCAAACCCTGCAGCCGGCATCTGATCGGCATGTCCATAAACCTGCAGACGAGCGGACCATATTTTGTGGGAGCTGCCACTTACACCGGCGAAGAAATCACGATTTACCCGTATATCAACGAAACCATCATTTCCGGTGGCACTGCCTACGAGGGCGGCGCCGTCCATGTTATCGACACAATGAGAGTGAACCCATGAGCGCAAAATTTTATACCCTGCTGACGGATATTGGCGCGGCGAAACTGGCAAGCGCTGCCGCGCTCGGTGTGCCGCTGAAAATTACCCAGATGGCGGTGGGGGATGGCGGCGGCGTGCTTCCAACTCCCAGCGCACAACAGACGAAGCTGGTTTCCGAAAAGCGGCGCGCTGACCTGAACATGCTTTACATCGATCCGCAGAACAGCAGCCAGATTATTGCTGAGCAGGTGATTCCTGAAACGGAGGGCGGTTGGTGGATTCGTGAGGTTGGGCTGTTTGATGAAACGGGCGCGCTGATCGCAGTGGGGAACTGCCCGGAGAGCTATAAGCCGCAGCTGGCAGAGGGAAGCGGCCGCACGCAGACAGTGCGCATGGTACTGATTACCAGCAGCACCGATAACATTACGCTGAAAATTGATCCGTCCGTAGTGCTGGCAACCCGAAAATATGTTGATGACAAGGTGCTGGAACTGAAGGTGTATGTCGATGAGCTGATGGCGGCGCATCTTGCTGCAGCTGATCCGCATACGCAATATGCGACAAAAGCCAGCCCGACGTTTACCGGCACCCCAAAAGCCCCGACTGCAGCTGCAGGTAACAATACCACTCAGCTTGCCACGACTGCGTTTGTGCAGGCGGCTCTGATCGCCCTGGTGAATGGCGCCCCGGCTACGCTGGACACGCTGAAAGAAATTGCTGCGGCTATCAACAATGATCCTAATTTCAGCACCACCATTACTAACGCGCTTGCACTGAAAGCCCCACTGGCAAGCCCTGCCCTGACCGGAACGCCGACGGCGCCCACGGCTGCGCAGACTGTCAACAATACGCAAATTGCCACTACTGCTTTCGTAAAATCAGCTCTGGCTGCGCTTGTTGGCTCATCACCTGCGGCGCTTGATACCCTGAACGAGCTGGCGGCGGCGTTAGGAAACGATCCTAACTTTGCAACCACCATGACAAATGCCCTCGCAAGCAAACAGCCTCTTGATAGCACGCTGACAACTCTGTCTGGAAAAACCGCAGATGGGATTATCGAATACCTTCGTTTGGG
>OBUR01000144.1_pt1 | contig 35277 bp, 29 predicted proteins | sample 1475951 | NCBI WGS metagenome assembly OBUR01 (sample SAMEA2579957, study PRJEB22360) | human gut metagenome
AAAACGCTTTCAAAAAATAAAGAGGTGAGTATATGGATAGAAGCACAGACTTATGGACATTTGGAAGAGGGGATAATTTCCGTCTTCAAGAGTACTTAGGAGCTCACAAGGAAACAAGAGGAGAACAAGAAGGTTTTACCTTCCGTGTTTGGGCTCCCAATGCTCAGGCTGTGGATCTGATTGGTGATTTCACTGATTGGGAAGACCGTAAAATTCCAATGGTTCGTAATGAAGGAGGCGTCTGGGAAGTCTTCTGTTCGGATGCAAAAGAGGGAGATATCTACAAATATTTGGTGACACGAAATAATGGTCATCAGGTTCAAAAAATTGATCCTCTAGCGTTATGGATGGAAAAACGACCCAATACAGGGTCTATCATTAAGACCATTCCGGAAAAGAACTGGAAAGACGGTCTTTGGAGAGCACGCCGTAAAAAACTTGGTTTTAAGGAACGACCTGTTAATATCTATGAGGTTCACGCAGGATCTTGGAAACGAAATGATGATTATAGTTCCTATACTTTCAAACAACTAAAAGAAGAACTCATTCCATATCTGGTAGAGATGAACTACACCCACGTAGAATTTATGCCAGTGATGGCCCATCCATTGGGATTGAGCTGGGGTTATCAGCTCATGGGCTATTTTGCCCTCGAGCAGACTTATGGTAGCCCAGAAGAGTTTCAAGACTTCGTGGAAGAATGTCACCTCAACAATATCGGAGTGATTGTGGATTGGGTGCCTGGCCATTTCATTATCAATGATGATGCCTTGGCTTATTATGATGGAACACCAACTTTTGAGTATCAGGATGAACATCGGGCCCATAACTATGGTTGGGGGGCTTTGAACTTCGATTTAGGAAAAAATCAAGTACAGTCATTCTTGATTTCTAGTTTGAAGTTTTGGATTGACACCTATCATTTAGATGGAATTCGGGTTGATGCCGTGAGCAATATGCTCTATCTCGATTATGATAGTGGTCCATGGACACCAAATATTGATGGGGGAAACCTCAACTATGAAGGGGTTCATTTCCTCAGACGTTTGAATGCGATTATCAAGAACGAACACCCAGATGTTATGATGATTGCTGAAGAAAGTTCTGCTGGTCAAAAGATCACAGGCCCAGAAGAAGAAGGTGGTCTAGGCTTTGACTATAAATGGAATATGGGTTGGATGAATGATATTCTCCGATTCTATGAGGAAGACCCGGTCTACAGGAAATTTGACTTTAATCTGGTGACCTTTAGTTACATGTATGCATTTTCTGAGAATTTCTTACTACCATTTTCACATGATGAAGTGGTGCATGGTAAGAAGAGTTTGATGCATAAGATGTGGGGAGATCGTTACAATCAATTTGCTGGACTTCGTAACCTCTTAACCTATCAGATCTGCCACCCTGGTAAGAAACTACTCTTCATGGGTTCAGAATTTGGTCAATTTTTGGAATGGAAGTCAGAAGAGCAATTGGAATGGGGCAATCTAGAGGATGAAATGAATGCTAAGATGCGTCGTTTCACTTCTCAGCTCAATCATTTCTACAAAGAACACAAGGAATTGTGGGAGATTGATGATAGCTTTGATGGCTTAGAGATTATTGATGCAGATAACCGGGATCAGAGCGTCTTGTCTATGATCCGGAAAAATCGTAAGGGTGATCTTTTGGTGTGCGTCTTTAATATGGCACCAGTAGAACGCAAGGACTTTACGATTGGTGTGCCTATATCAGCGGTCTATGAAGAAATTTGGAATACAGAATTAGAAGAATGGGGAGGTGTCTGGAAAGAGCACAATCCGACAGTTCAGTCTCAAGATGGACTGTGGAAGGATTATGAACAAACTTTGACCTTTACTTTGCCGGCTTTAGGAGCTAGCATTTGGAAGGTGAAACGGAAGGTTCGCAAAACGAAATCTAAAACATCAGATAAAAAATGATGATCGGTTGACTCTAAGGGAGTCCAAGCTTTAAAAAGAGGAAGTAGTCAATGAAGAATGAAATGCTCGCTTTAATTCTTGCCGGTGGGCAAGGAACACGTCTTGGAAAATTAACCAAAAACATCGCGAAACCTGCGGTTCAATTTGGTGGGCGCTATCGGATTATCGATTTTGCTCTCTCAAACTGTGCCAACTCAGGAATTCACAATGTTGGTGTGATTACACAGTATCAACCACTTGCCCTTAACAGCCATATTGGGAATGGTTCCAGCTGGGGTTTAGATGGAATCAATACGGGTGTGTCTATTCTCCAACCTTATTCAGCTAGTGAAGGAAATCGTTGGTTTGAAGGAACTAGCCATGCTATTCTTCAAAACATCGACTATATCGATAGCATCAATCCGGAATATGTCTTGATTCTATCTGGGGACCACATTTACAAGATGGATTACGATGACATGCTTCAAGCGCACAAGGATAATAACGCAAGTTTGACCGTTGCAGTCCTAGATGTACCTTTGAAGGAAGCAAGCCGTTTTGGAATCATGAATACAGATGCCAATAATCAGATTGTCGAATTTGAAGAAAAACCAGCTGAACCAAAATCAAATAAGGCTTCAATGGGGATTTACATCTTTGACTGGGCTCGTCTGCGCAATATGTTGGTTGCTGCTGAAAAGAGTGATATCGATATGTCAGACTTCGGTAAAAATGTCATTCCAACGTATCTAGAATCAGGCGAAAGTGTTTATGCTTATGAATTCAATGGTTATTGGAAAGACGTTGGTACGATTGAGTCTCTTTGGGAAGCCAATATGGAATATATCGATCCAAATAATGCCTTGGATAGTCGCGATCGTCACTGGAAAATCTATTCACGCAACCTTATTTCACCACCAAACTTCTTTGGAGAACATGGTCACATCGAAGATTCTCTTGTCGTCGACGGTTGTTCGGTAGACGGTACAGTCAAACACTCCATCTTATCAACAGAAGCTCAAGTTCGTGAAGGAGCAGTTGTTGAAGATGCTGTCGTGATGAGCAATGCCATTATCGGTAAAGGAGCTGTCGTGAAACGCGCGATTATCGGAGAAGGTGCAATCATTGCAGAAGGTGTCGTGATTGATGGAACAGAGGAAGTACAAGTTGTCGGTTACAATGAAAAAGTGGGGGTAGCAACAGATGAAGATTGATAAATATTCAGCCATTTTAGGAAATACAGTTGGGTATCATGATATGTCCACTTTGACCAGCCATCGTCCGGTAGCCTCCCTACCGTTTGATGGGAAATACCGCTTGATTGACTTCCCGTTGTCTAGTCTTGCGAATGCTGGTATTCGTAGTGTTTTTGGGATTTTCCAACAAGAAAATATTAGTTCGGTCTTTGACCATATTCGTTCAGGTCGTGAGTGGGGCTTGTCTACTTTATTGAGCCACTATTACCTCGGAATCTATAATACTCCAGTTGAAAATACAACGGTAGGGCCAGAATACTACCAACAATTATTGACCTATTTGAAACGGTCTGGTTCCAACCAAACAGTTGCTTTAAACTGTGATGTTTTGATGAATATTGACCTCAATCAAGTTTTCCACTTGCATAATAGCGTTGACCGTCCGATTACAGTTGTTTACAAAAAGTTGCATCTTCAAAATATCTCTGAAGTCAATGCTGTCTTGAAAATTGATGAAACAGACCATGTTACAGAGCAAAGACTTTTTGATGGCAAGGATCCTGACGAAGTCTACAACATGTCAACAGATGTCTTTATTGTGGACACTCCTTGGTTGATTGAAAAAATTGAAGAAGAAGCCAAGAAAGAATACCCACAAAAATTGCGCTATATCTTGCGTGATTTGGCAGTGGAATACAATGCTTTTGCCTTTGAATATACAGGCTACCTTGCCAATATTCATTCAGTGGAATCCTACTACCATGCAAACTTGGATATGTTGGAAAACCAAAAATTCATGAAGCTCTTTTCACCAAATCAAAAAGTGTATACGAAAGTGAAGAATGAAGAACCAACGTATTATTCCAAGACTTCACATATTAAATCGTCTCAATTTGCTTCGGGTAGTATTGTAGAAGGAACCGTTGAACGATCCGTTGTTTCACGTCGGGTACACCTTCATCAAGGTTCAGAGGTCCGCAGTAGTCTTCTCTTCCCTGGTGTTGTGATTCATGAAAATGCAATCGTCGAACATGCCATCCTGGATAAGGGTGTCGAAGTGGCTGCTGGTGTGACGATTCGTGGGACAGAAGAAGCACCTGTCGTGGTTAAAAAAGGAACGATTGTTACAGAGGATATTGTCTAATGAAACTATTATTTGTTGCAGCTGAAGGAGCACCGTTTTCTAAAACAGGTGGTTTGGGAGACGTTATTGGCGCTCTTCCTAAATCCTTAGCGAAAAGTGGTCATGATGTGCGCGTGATCCTCCCTTACTATGATATGGTAGAGGCTAAGTTTGGAGATCAAATTGAAGATATCTTGCATTTTGAGACCAAGGTTGGCTGGAGAAGTCAATATGTTGGTGTGAAACGCATTGTGCGCGATGGCGTCACCTTTTACTTTATTGATAACCAACACTATTTCTTTAGAGGACATGTGTATGGTGACTTCGATGATGGCGAACGCTTTGCCTTCTTCCAGCTCGCGGCCTTAGAAACGATGGAACGAGTTGACTTCGTTCCAGATGTTCTTCATGCCCATGATTACCATACGGCGATGATTCCTTTCTTGCTGAAGGAAAAATACCGTTGGATTCAAGCTTATCATGGAATTAAAACAGTATTGACCATCCATAATTTGGAATTCCAAGGTCAGTTCGACCCAGGAATGTTGTGGGACCTATTCGGAGTTGGATTTGAACGCTATGCAGATGGAACGCTTCGGTGGAATGATTGCCTGAACTGGATGAAAGCTGGTATTCTATATGCTGACCGTGTAACAACCGTTTCTCCTAGCTATGCGCATGAGATTATGACTGCTGAATATGGTTGTGGCTTGGATCAGATCCTTCGAATGGAGTCTGGCAAGGTGACCGGAATTGTTAACGGGATTGATGCGGATCTGTATAATCCTGAAACGGATCCACTCTTGACGTATCACTTCAGTCTCTCAGATCTTTCAGGTAAAGCAGCTAGCAAACGAGCTCTTCAAGAACGTGTTGGTCTACCTGTTCGCGATGATGTTCCTTTGTTTGGGATCGTCTCTCGTTTGACACGTCAAAAAGGTTTTGATGTGGTGGTAGAAGAGTTGCATCAACTTTTGCAAAAGGATATTCAGATTGTCTTGCTCGGTACAGGAGATCCTGGATTTGAAAATGCCTTTGCTTGGTTTGGTCAAGCCTACCCAGATAAACTTTCAGCGAATATCACATTTGATGTCCAATTGGCTCAAGAAATCTATGCAGCGTCGGATGTCTTCTTGATGCCAAGTCGCTTTGAACCGTGTGGCCTTTCTCAAATGATGGCCATGCGTTATGGAACCCTTCCTTTGGTGCATGAAGTCGGCGGACTTCGTGATACCGTTCAACCGTTTAATGCTGTTGATGGAAGTGGAACAGGCTTTAGCTTCAATAATTTGTCTGGTTATTGGTTTAACTGGGCGGTTGATGAAGCCTTGGCTGTCTACTACAATGACAAACAGGCTTGGTATGGTCTCCAAGAGCAAGCTATGACGCGTGACTTCTCATGGGATACGGCTAGTCAACGATACAATGATTTGTACCAATCCTTATAAATAGATCTATAATACAAACGCCTTTCGAGGCGTTTTTTGTGTTGCTTTCTTCCTATAAAGAAAACGGTTTATTTTTTTGAGTTTTAGAGCTTGCTAAAATAGAAGAAAAAAGATAAGATAGGTAAAGGTAAAAAATCCCGGGAAGGTTCTTATTTCTAGAAAGGATCCCAACCTCTCTAAAAACAATCAGGTCCTTGCTTGAGGGTTAAATATTACTATATAGGAATTTTAGGATGAAAAAAGCGAAACAAACGTTTGAAAAAATGACCAAATATTCGATTCGAAAATTATCTGTCGGTGTTGGTCCGGTAGCCATTGGAGTCTTTTTATTAGGAGGAAGCTTGTTAGGAGCTCGTCCTGTCAAAGCAGATCAGGTGACTCTACCTGCTCATGTGCACTTAGGATATGTGACAGAAGAAGAGCTGACTGCTGAAGAAAAAGCACAGGTGATTCATGCAATCCCTGAAGCATATCAAAATGAAGATACTTTCTATCTCGTCTATAAGAAGAAGGAAGCAACTCAGTCGGTTCTTCCTCAAACAGGAAGTCAGGAAGTCGCTCTTTTTGGGTTAAGTCTAGCCACAGCTTCCTTTGCGGTCCTCTTACTTTCTAAAAAGCACCGAAAGAAGGTTATGGGCGTCCTTTTGATTGGAGCCATGGGACAAAGTCTTCTACTTCCAGTTGAAGTCGCAGCCCTACAAAATCAAGTTTTGCGCGCTTATAACCAGGATCTTGCGATCGCATCGAGCGAAGATCTTGCAGATGGTGTGATTCAAATTGATGGCTATGACTATGTGGGCTATCTGCGCTACCCGTCAGTCCAAAAGACGAGCTTACGAGAGCCAAAGGCTATGCAGGAAACGAAACCTTCTGTAGAAGGAACGATCAAAACAAGTACAGGTATTCCACAAGTGGAAGCACAAGCGCGTGTGACGCCAGAAGTCGCTCCAGCCTTTCCTCAAGTTGAAAAACCAAGCCTGGAAGTCTCTACTGAGCCTGTGCCATTTGAAACCGTCAAGCAAGCTGATCCTACATTAGCCAAAGGGCAAACCAAGGTGCTGACTGCTGGCCAAAATGGGGAGCGTACCATATTGACGGAAGTGAGTGTGGTAGATGGACAAGAAGTTCGCAGAGTAGTCGAAAGCAAGGTCACCAAAGAACCAGTTTCACAAATTCTTGCTGTTGGGACAAAAGAAGATGCCCAACCAACCCCTCAACCCAGCCCTTCTCCAGTTGTAACGGCTAAGGGGACACAAGAAGAAGGCCATGTCGGCGAAGCTCCTGTTCAACCAGAGAATCAAGCCTATACAGGTGTGGTGGAAGCCAAGGGGACACAAGAAGAAGGCCATGTCGGCGAAGCCCCAGTTCAACCGGAGAACCCAGTCTATACAGGCGTGGTAGAAGCCAAGGGAACACAGGAAGAAGGCCATGTCGGTGAAGCTCCTGTTCAACCAGAGACTCCAGCCTATACAGGTGTGGTGGAAGCTAAGGGAACGCAGGAAGAAGGCCATGTCGGAGAAGCTCCTATTCAACCGGAGACTCCAGCCTATACAGGTGTGGTGGAAGCAAAAGGGACACAAGAAGAAGGCCATGTGGGAGAAGCTCCCGTTCAACCGGATAATCCAACCTATCAAGTTACGGAAGGGACGGTAACAGAGACAGAAACGGTAATCCTTCCATATGAAACAGAGTATGTAACGGATGCCAATCGTTACACCGATGAAGAAAGCCTTCTTCAGAAAGGCGAGGCTGGAAGCCAGGAGATTCATCGTGTTTATAAGACGGTCAATGGCGAGAAGATTGGCGATCCCGTGAGCACGACAACTGAAACAGTAAAAGCTCCTGTGACAGAAAAAATTAGTCGTGGGACTAAGGCGATTGAAGGCCAAAAAGAGGAAGTTGCTTTTGAAGAAATTCCATTTAAGACGGTAACCGAACAAGATGCCACCTTGCTAAAAGGAACCGAAAGGGTTTCTCAAACCGGTAAGAATGGGAAGAAGAAAATCACCAAGGTCTATAAGACCATTAAGGGAGTTAAGACAACGGATGCTCCTACGATTTCTGAGGAAGTAGTTGAACAGGCGCAAGATCAGATCATTCACCAAGGGACTAAAGAACTTGAAAAGCCAACCTTGACCTTGACCAACATTGATCAGGAAGAATTGAAGCGCAGTGTCAAAGCTACTTATCATTTGGATAAACCAGACGGTGTGACCATCAAGTCCATCCAGGCTGTATTGAAGAAGGGTGATCAAGTGGTGAAAACCCTGACCCTTTCAGAGACGGACTTGGCAGCTGCTTTAGCGGACTTGGACTACTACAAGGATTATACGCTCGCAACGACCATGGTCTATGACCGTGGAAATGGGGATGAAGAAGAAGTTCTCAAGGAAGAACCACTGAGAATTGATCTTAAAAAAGTTGAAATCAAAAACATCAAGGAAACCAGTCTGATTAGCGTGGATGACCAAGGTCTTGAGACTGATAGCAGCCTCTTGACTGAAACACCGTCTGATGTGAAGCCTTACTACTTAAAGGTTACCACCCATGATAATAAGGTCACGAAACTAGCCGTTGATAAAATCGAAGAAGTGACGGTAGATGGCACGACCCTCTACAAAGTAACAGCCAAAGCTCCTGATCTCATCCAACGGACTGCGGACAACCAGTTCAGTGAGGACTATGTCCACTATATTGCGAAACCAAAAGCACATGAAGGTGATGTCTACTACAATTTCAACGAACTTGTAAAAGCCATGCAAGCCAATCCGACTGGTACCTTTAAGATTGGTAGCAATATGAATGCGGCTAATGTCCAGCCAGCAGGGAAATCCTATGTGACCAATGCCTTCAAGGGAATTTTGGAAAGTACGGATGGAAATACATTTGCCATCCATAACATTACAAGACCATTATTTGGGAACATCGAAGGTGGCTCGGTTAAGAATCTCTTGCTTGAAAATGTTGCGATTGACCTACCTGGGACAGATCGAGTAGCACCAATCGCAGGTGTTATCAAAAACAATGCAACTGTTGAAAATGTTAAAGTAACAGGAAGTGTTGTTGGGAACAATGACGTAGCAGGGATCGTCAATAAAATTGATGGTAGTGGGAAGGTCAGCAATGTTGCCTTTATCGGGAAACTGCACGCTACTGGCAACAAAGGTGGCTATCTAGCGGGTGTTGTTGGTGAGAACTGGAAAGGTGTCGTTGAAAAAGCTTACGTTGATGCTGAAATCACTGGGAACAAAGCCAAAGCTGCAGGTCTCGTTTATTCCTCTCAAAATGGTGGAAATAACCACACAGTGGGTAAAGAAGGGGTTCTCAGAAACTCCGTTGCTAAAGGTTCAATTGAACTCAAAGAAGCAGTTCAGTCTGGTGGATTACTAGGGACCAACTGGGCCTTGGGGACTATTGAAGACAACATCACCATGATGAAAGTCAAGACGGGTGAGATGGTCTTTGGTCACTCAGATATTGACGCAGATGATTATTTCACCTATTCAAGAACCAAGCGCAATTACAGTGTGGAAGGCGTGAGTGAAGGGAAGAAAACCTTTAACAACTCCCGTAAAATCCCTAGCATTACCCTTGCAGAAGCTGAGCAGAAGATTGAAGCAATGGGAATCACTGCTGATAAATTTACCAGCAGCAAACCGATTGAAGACACGCTCAATCACCTTGTTAGCAAAGACGATCAATACAAGGCCATCACTGCTTACGATGCGACTCGTGAGCTAGCTTACCGCAATATTGCTAAATTGCAACCTTTCTACAACAAAGAATGGATTGTCGACCAAGGAAATAAATTGGCTGCGACTAGTCCTCTCTTGACCAAGGAAGTCTTGTCTGTGACGGCCATGAAGGGCAATGATTTTGTAACAGAATTGGCTGATGCCGACCACATTCTGATCCATTACTCGGATAAGACAAAAGATATCTTTAGCATTTCACCGAAAGATTCAAAAGTCAAACAAGTGAAAGAGTACAGTGTGGCGGAGCTCGGTGAAGTGGTCTACACTCCAAATATGGTGGACAAAGACCGGAGCGATCTCATCAGTGCCATCGTAGAGAAATTAAGTCCTGTAGAATTGCAATCAGATCCAATCTACACTCACTTAGGTAGAACAGGACCTAACAAAGTCAATGCTATTAAGAACATTTATCTTGAAGAATCCTTCAAAGAGGTGAAGGATAATTTGACTCACTTTGTGAAACAGTTGGTTGAAAACCAAGACCATCAATTAAACACAGATGAGGCTGCCAAACGGGCGCTTATCAAGAAAATTGAGGATAACAAGGCAGCGGTTCTCCTGGGTCTCTCTTATCTCAACCGTTATTACGGAGTGAAGTTTGATGATGTCCATCTCAAACAGCTCATGTTGTTTAAACCAGACTTCTATGGTAAGAATGTTGATGTCTTAGACCGCTTGATTGAAATTGGTTCAAAAGAAGACTATATCAAAGGGACTCGGACCCACGATGCCTTTCGTGAAGTCGTAGCTAAATCGACTCTTTCTGGAAATCTTAATGACTTCCTGAAGTACAATATGGAGCTCTTTACAAGTGATAGATACTTGAATGATTGGTTTATCAAAGCAACCAAAGACAATGTCTATATTGTAGAGCCTGAGACGACCAATCCAGCGTTCGCATCTGCTAAGCATAGAGCCTATGAGGGCTTAAACAATGATGTTCACGGTAAAATGATCTTGCCACTCTTGAACTTAAAAGATGCCCATATGTTCTTGATTTCAACCTACAATACAATGGCTTATAGTTCCTTTGAGAAATATGGTAAGAACACGGAAGCGGAACGAACTGCCTTCAAGGCGGAAATTGATAAAGTAGCAAAAGCCCAACAGGACTACTTGGATTTCTGGTCGCGATTAGCAGCTGATAATGTTCGCAACCAGCTCCTAAAGAGCAATAATATGGTGCCGACCCCTGTCCTTGATAATCAAAACTATAAAGGCATTAGTACAGACCGTTATGGCCATACGAATAGTGGAAAAGATGTCGCTCCAATCCGTGAATTGTATGGCCCAACCGATCGTTACCATGCGACAGATTGGCGGATGGGAGCAGTGGCGCGAATTTACGGAAATCCATATAAAGACGACTCTGTCTTCTTCATGGTGACCGATATGATCAGTGACTTTGGAGTCTCTGCCTTCACGCACGAAACAACGCACGTCAATGACCGCATGGTTTACTTAGGTGGTTGGAGACATCGCGAAGGAACCGATATCGAAGCCTTTGCCCAAGGCATGCTCCAAACACCATCCGTATCCAATCCAAATGGGGAATACAAGGCCTTGGGTCTCAACATGGCCTATGAACGTCCAAATGATGGAAACCAATGGTACAATACCAATCCAAATGATCTCACTTCACGCGAGGAGATTGATCGGTACATGAAAGGCTATAACGACACCCTCATGCTTCTGGATTACCTGGAAGGAGAGGCTGTCCTCAATAAAGGCAGTCAAGCATTAAACAATGCTTGGTTCAAGAAGGTTGATAAGCAATACCGAGGGGCTAATACCAAAAATCAATTTGATAAGGTGCGTCCTTTGAGTGATGAGGAAAAAGCCATCACCTTACATTCAGTAGATGATCTCATCACCAACAACTTCATGACCAATCGTGGTCCTGGAAATGGTGTCTATAATCCATCAGACTTTGGCTCAGCCTATGTGACGGTGCCGATGATGACAGGGATCTATGGTGGAAACACCAGTGAAGGGGCTCCTGGAGCCATGTCCTTCAAACACAATACCTTTAGACTCTGGGGCTACTATGGTTATGAAAAAGGCTTCTTAGGCTATGCTTCAAACAAGTATAAACAAGAATCCAAACAAGCAGGTCATGCGACTTTAGGGGATGATTACATCATTCAAAAGATTTCTGATGGAACATTCAGTACCCTTGAAGACTGGAAGAAAGCATACTTCAACGAAGTGGTGACCAGTGCTAAAAATGGACTTCAGGCTATTGAAGTTGATGGGACTACTTATAGCACTTATGATGACTTAAAACAAGCCTTTGCAACTGCGGTTGAAAAAGATCAGGCCAGCTTGAAGAATGGTTCTGTCAAATTTGACAATACCCTTGCCTTGAAAGAAAAAATCTTTAAGAAATTACTGCAACAAACAGACAGTTTCAAAACGTCTATCTTTAAATAATCGAATTCTCTCATCTGCTGAGCAGGTGAGAGTTTTTTAGAAGAAAAAATGAATAGAGGTGGACAAAGTGTCTAAAAATTAAAAGGAATCAATCGTAGGTCGGAAAAATTATCATATTAAAAAAATAACGTAATTTAACAAAAACGCTTTCTTTTCTAGAAAATATTTGACTATTATATCTTTTAGGAGTAAACTAAGGAGGTAAAATTTATAAAAGGAGAATTCATCATGAATTTAACATTTTTAGGTCTTTGTTTAGCCTGCTTTGGTGTATCACTGGCAGAAGGTTTGATGATGAGTAGCTTATTGAAATCTGCGTCTCGTCAACCAGAAATTATCGGTCAATTGCGTAGCCTCTTGATTCTTGGTGTTGCCTTTGTCGAAGGTACTTTCTTCGTAACCTTGGTTATGGCCTTTATTATCAAATAGACGCTTCTATTTTAGAAAAGGAGGTGTCAAACCTTGGAAGAAAGTATCAATCCAACGATTACTCTTGGACCTGTATCTTTTAATTTGACCCTACTTGCTATGACCCTGATTTCTGTTTTCGCCGTTTTTGGCTTCATTTATTGGGCCAGTCGAAAAATGTCGATCCGACCAAAAGGCAAACAAAATGTGCTGGAATACGCATATGACTTTGTCGTAGGCTTTACAAAAGGAAATATTGGGGAACATTACATAAAGGACTATTCCTTGTTCTTGTTTGTTCTTTTCCTCTTTCTTTTAGTAGCCAATAACATTGGATTGATGGCTAAAATCGAAACGACCAATGGTTACAATTTGTGGACATCACCAACCGCTAACCTGGGTTATGACTTTGCCTTTTCATTTTTGATCACCTTAATCGCCCATGTAGAAGGAATTCGCAGACGTGGTGTGAAGGAATATTTAAAGGCTTTTGTGACACCCGGATTTATGACCCCCATGAATATTTTGGAAGAATTAACGAACTTTGCCTCCTTGGCACTTCGGATCTTCGGAAATATCTTTGCGGGTGAGGTACTAGCAAGCTTGCTTGTGACTTTGTCGCATCAAGCTGTTTATTGGTATCCATTTGCCTTTATTGGAAGCATGGCGTGGACAGCGTTTTCGATTTTCATTTCATGTATCCAAGCCTATGTGTTTACCATGTTGTCATCAATTTATATTGGTAAGAAAATTAATGGCGAAGAGTAAGTAGAGGAGGAGTAGAAGAATGCATGTATCAATGAGTGAAATTATTGGTAACTTTATTCTCATTGCTGGTTCCTTCCTATTATTAATCTTTTTAATAAAGAAATTTGCATGGAACAATATCAATGGAATTTTAGAAGCGCGTGCCAAAAAGATTACAGATGATATTGATGGAGCAGAATCAGCTCGTCAAAAAGCTGAGGAACTAGCAAGTAAACGTGAAGAAGAGTTGGCAGGTAGCCGCAAAGAAGCTGCGTCTATCGTCGAAAATGCAAAGGAAACTGCAGAAAAGAATAAATCTCAGATCCTTTCAGAAGCCACTCAAGAAGCAGTACGTTTGAAAGAAAAAGCGCAACAAGAAATTGCGCATAACAAAGAAGAAGCATTGAACAGTATCAAAGGTGATGTGGCAGATCTCACTGTCAATCTTGCCAGCAAATTGTTGAGCCAACAGCTGGATGCTGAAGGTCAACGCCAACTGATCGATCGCTATCTTGATGAATTAGGAGAAGCCTAATGGACAAAAAGCAACTGATGGTGATTGAGAAATATACCCAGCCTTTTGTTCAATTGGTCTTTGAAAAAGGAGAACAAGACCTAGTCTTTGAAAAATTGACTCAAATCAAGGGTATTTTTGAAGAGACTGGACTTGCTAACTTCTTAGCTCATATCGGTGTAGAGGATGAAGAGAAAGCAAAAAGTCTCAGACTTTTTCAACCCTCGGATTCACAATTACTCGACCATTTGATTGAAGTGGTTATTCTCAATCATCGTGAAGCCTTATTTTATGACATTGTAACGATTTGTTTGGATCAGATTCAACTGTTGAGCAACGCTTTTGTCGTCACTGTTACGACGGTTGCTGGTTTGGATCCTGTTCAAGAGCAAAAGCTAATCCCCATTATCGAAAGAAAATTTGGGATTCAAGTTCGCTCGATCCAACAAAAGATCGATCCAGATTTAATTGGTGGCTTTGTCGTGACAGCCAATCATAAAACGTTGGATACCAGTCTCAAACACCAATTGCAAGTTATAAAATCTAAATTGAAATAGAAAGTGGTGTGAATTTTGGCGATTAACGCACAAGAAATCAGCGCTTTAATTAAGCAACAAATTGAAAATTTCAAGCCAAACTTTGACGTCACTGAGACAGGTGTTGTAACCTACATTGGTGACGGGATTGCCCGCGCTCATGGGCTTGAAAATGCCATGAGTGGTGAGTTGTTAATCTTTGAAAATGGCTCATACGGGATGGCCCAAAACTTAGAAACAACGGATGTCGGAATCATCATCTTGGGTGATTTCACGGATATTCGTGAAGGAGACTCTGTCCGTCGTACAGGTAAAATCATGGAAGTCCCTGCAGGGGATGCCTTGATTGGTCGGGTTGTCAACCCACTTGGCCAACCAGTAGATGGTTTGGGTGAGATTGTGACAGATAAATTCCGTCCAGTTGAAACACCAGCTCCTGGTGTTATGCAACGGAAATCTGTCTCAGAACCCCTACAAACTGGTTTGAAAGCCATTGATGCCCTTGTTCCAATTGGACGCGGTCAACGGGAATTGATCATCGGGGACCGTCAAACAGGGAAAACTTCGATTGCCATCGATACCATTTTGAACCAAAAGGGTCAAGACATGATCTGTATCTATGTGGCGATTGGTCAAAAAGAATCAACAGTTCGTACGCAAGTAGAAACTCTCCGTAAATACGGAGCTATGGATTATACGATTGTGGTAACCGCTTCGGCTTCTCAACCGTCTCCATTGCTTTATTTGGCACCTTATGCTGGGGTTGCCATGGCAGAAGAGTTCATGTATAACGGTAAACATGTTTTGATCGTCTATGATGATTTGTCAAAACAAGCCGTAGCTTACCGTGAATTGTCCCTTCTTCTTCGTCGTCCACCAGGACGTGAAGCCTTCCCAGGGGATGTCTTCTATCTCCACAGCCGTTTGTTGGAACGTTCTGCGAAAGTTTCGGATGAATTGGGTGGGGGTTCTATTACAGCTCTTCCAATCATTGAAACCCAAGCAGGGGACATCTCCGCTTATATCGCAACCAATGTGATTTCGATCACAGACGGACAAATCTTCTTGCAAGATAGTTTGTTTAATGCCGGTATTCGTCCAGCCATTGATGCCGGATCTTCTGTTTCCCGGGTTGGTGGATCTGCTCAAATCAAGGCTATGAAGAAGGTTGCTGGTACCCTTCGTATCGACCTCGCTTCCTACCGTGAGTTGGAAGCCTTCACGAAATTTGGTAGTGATTTGGATGCTGCGACTCAAGCGAAATTGAACCGTGGTCGTCGGACAGTGGAAGTCTTGAAACAACCTGTTCATGAACCATTGACAGTTGAAAAACAAGTCGTGATCTTGTATGCCTTGACTCATGGTTTCTTAGATAGTGTTCCAGTAGACGACATTCTTCGTTTCCAAGAAGAGTTGTTTGATTACTTTGAAGCACATTATCATCAAATCTTTGAGACGATTCGTTCGACACATGATCTTCCAGCAGAAGAAGAACTGGATGCAGCCCTTACTGAATTTGTCAACCAGTCAAATTTCAAATAGAAATAGGAGTGGAAGATGGCAGTTTCATTAAATGATATTAAAAATAAAATTGCATCCACAAAAAACACCAGTCAAATCACCAATGCCATGCAGATGGTGTCCGCTGCCAAACTTGGTAAATCTGAGCAGGCAGCCAAGGATTTTCAGGTTTATGCTGCTAAGGTTCGTAAGCTCTTAACAGACTTGCTCCATGGACATGAAACAGAAAATACCAAGTCCCATCCGATGTTGGTGAGTCGTCCGGTAAAAAAGACAGCTTATATCGTTATTACATCTGATCGTGGTTTGGTCGGGGGTTACAATGCCTCCATCCTTAAAACCATGATGGAAATGAAGGCAGAATACCATCCAACTGGAGATGACTTTGAAGTGATCTGTATTGGAAGCGTCGGTGCGGATTTCTTCCGTGCCCGTGGGATTCAGCCGGTTTATGAATTGCGTGGTTTGCCTGATCAGCCTAGCTTTAAGGAAGTTCGCAAGATCATTTCGAAAACAGTCCAAATGTATCAGGAAGGCTTGTTTGATGAGTTGTACGTCTGTTACAACCACCACGTCAACAGTTTGACGAGTCAAATGCGGGTGGAACAAATGCTTCCAATTATTGATTTGGACCCAAATGAAGCGGATGAGGACTATGTATTGAATCTAGAATTGGAATCTAGTCGAGATGCCATTTTGGATCAATTGCTTCCTCAATTTGCTGAAAGCATGATCTATGGTGCCATTATTGATGCTAAAACAGCTGAAAATGCTGCGGGGATGATGGCCATGCAAACTGCAACAGACAATGCCAAGAAAGTCATTGATGAATTAACGATTCAATACAACCGTGCTCGTCAAGCAGCGATTACACAAGAAATTACCGAAATCGTTGCGGGTGCTAGCGCCCTTGAATAGTTGTCGGATACAATTTTAAATACAAAAACAGATGCTTGAAAGAGAACTTTTGAGCAGTAGAAATTACTTAGAATAGGAGAATGACATGAGTTTAGGCAAAATTTCTCAGGTCGTAGGTCCCGTCGTAGACGTTGCCTTTTCCGTTGGAGATAAACTTCCTGAGATCAATAATGCGCTTGTAGTCTATAAAAATGACCAACAAAAATCGAAAGTCGTTCTTGAAGTAGCTTTGGAACTTGGTGATGGGGTCGTACGGACCATCGCCATGGAATCAACTGATGGTTTAACACGTGGAATGGAAGTCTTGGACACAGGTCGTCCAATCTCTGTTCCAGTCGGAAAAGAAACCTTGGGACGTGTCTTCAATGTTCTTGGAGATACCATTGACTTGGATCAACCTTTTCCTGAGGATGCTCCTCGTGACTCCATCCACAAAAAAGCTCCATCCTTTGACGAGCTCTCTACTTCAGAAGAAATTCTTGAAACAGGGATCAAGGTTATTGACCTCTTAGCCCCTTATTTGAAAGGTGGGAAGGTCGGACTCTTCGGTGGTGCCGGAGTTGGGAAGACCGTCTTGATTCAAGAATTAATCCATAATATTGCCCAAGAACACGGTGGGATTTCTGTATTTACCGGTGTTGGGGAACGGACACGTGAAGGGAATGACCTTTACTGGGAAATGAAAGAATCTGGCGTTATTGAAAAAACAGCCATGGTCTTTGGACAAATGAATGAGCCACCTGGAGCACGGATGCGTGTTGCTTTGACTGGTTTGACCATTGCGGAATACTTCCGTGATGTCGAAGGTCAGGACGTTCTCTTGTTTATCGACAATATCTTCCGTTTCACCCAAGCCGGTTCAGAAGTATCAGCCCTTTTGGGACGGATGCCTTCAGCCGTTGGTTACCAACCTACTTTGGCAACTGAAATGGGGCAATTGCAAGAACGGATTACGTCAACCAAGAAAGGTTCTGTTACATCCATCCAAGCCATCTATGTGCCAGCCGATGACTATACAGACCCAGCGCCAGCAACCGCCTTTGCCCACTTGGATTCAACAACCAACTTGGAACGTAAATTGGTACAATTGGGGATCTACCCGGCGGTGGACCCATTGGCATCAAGCTCACGTGCCCTTTCTCCAGAAATCGTAGGAGAAGAACACTATGCAGTAGCATCTGAGGTCAAACGCGTCCTTCAGCGTTACCATGAATTGCAAGATATCATTGCGATCTTGGGGATGGATGAATTGTCTGACGAAGAAAAGACCTTGGTTGCTCGTGCTCGCCGGATCCAATTCTTCTTGTCACAAAACTTCAACGTTGCCGAACAATTTACCGGTCAACCTGGTTCATACGTACCTGTTGCAGAAACTGTTCGTGGTTTTAAAGAAATCTTGGACGGAAAATATGACCATCTTCCTGAAGATGCCTTCCGTGGTGTTGGATCGATCGAAGATGTGATTGCCAAAGCTGAAAAAATGGGATTCTAAGAAGAGGTGAAAGATGAGTCAAATGAACGTCCAAATCGTTACACCGGATGGACTGGTTTATGATCATCATGCCGCATTTGTATCTGTCAAGACAATTGATGGTGAATTAGGGATTTTACCTCATCATATCAATACCATTGCGGTTTTGGCTGTAGACCAAGTAAAGGTTCGTCGTGTCGACGATGACAAACATATTGATTGGATTGCAGTCAATGGTGGGATTATCGAAGTAGCTGATAATGTCATTACCATTGTTGCCGATTCTGCCGAACGTGCTCGAGATATTGACATTAGTCGTGCAGAACGTGCCAAACTGCGAGCTGAAAAAGCGATTGAAGAAGCCAAAGATCAGCATTCGGTTGATATGGAACGTCGTGCTAAAATTGCTCTTCAACGCGCCATTAACCGGATTAATGTCGGAAATCGTTTATAAGATATTCAAAATAAGGTGGAGGTATGTCCTCACCTTATTTTTGTTGGGAGAGAATCAAAAGAAGAAAGTACGGACCAAATATGGTATAATAGCTGTATGATTCAAATGATTTTTAATCTTTCAAGCCATCTATTGTTTATCTTTTTTGCCTATTACCTATTGATGAACCTGGTTCAATGGGAAAAGTTTTTAAAAGTAAGTGCTGAAAATGCGGTTAAAATCCGTTTTTTGATCTTGATGCTCAGCATTGGAATCGGCTATCTAGCGAGCTCATTTTTTATCAGTGTTTATGAGATGAGTCGACAGATTTTTATTGGCCAATTCTAGCCACATTTTATAAAAAATATGGTATGATAGAAAGCGTGACTTTAAGAAATTGGAGAACAATCCCGTATGGAAAAAATAATCGTTAATGGTGGTCATAATCGACTGGTTGGAACCGTCAAAATCGAAGGAGCAAAAAACGCTGTCCTTCCGCTTCTTGCTGCAACAGTCCTTGCAAGTGAGGGCGTGACAACCTTAAAAAACGTCCCTGTTTTATCAGATGTCTTCACAATGAACAATGTCGTTCGTGGTTTGAATGCACAAGTGACCTTCAATGAAGAAGAAAATACGGTTGTCGTAGATGCGCAAGAAAAATTATCAGAGGAAGCGCCTTATAAGTATGTGAGCAAGATGCGGGCCTCTATCGTTGTCTTGGGTCCTGTCTTGGCACGCAATGGCCATGCTAAAGTTTCCATGCCTGGAGGCTGTACGATCGGTAGTCGTCCAATAGACCTCCATCTCAAAGGTCTGGAAGCCATGGGGGCTGAAATTACACAAACGGCCGGCTATATTGAAGCGAAAGCAGATCGTCTCAAGGGAGCACATATCTATATGGACTTCCCATCAGTAGGGGCGACACAAAATATTATGATGGCTGCAACCTTGGCTGATGGAGTCACCGTGATTGAAAATGCTGCGCGGGAACCTGAGATTGTTGACCTAGCTCTTTTGCTCAACAAAATGGGAGCTAATGTCAAGGGGGCAGGAACTGAGACCTTAACCATCGTCGGTGTGGAGAGCTTGCACGGGGCAGACCACAATGTTGTACAAGACCGCATCGAAGCTGGAACCTTTATGATTGGGGCAGCCATGACCGGTGGAGATGTCTTGATCGAAGATGCCATTTGGGAACACAATCGTCCTCTGCTGTCTAAGATGCAGGAGATGGGCGTGACGGTAACCGAAGAAGAAAATGGAATTCGGATTCAATCGGATATCAGTAAGCTCCGTCCAGTGACCGTTAAAACTCTTCCCTACCCAGGATTCCCAACTGATATGCAGGCTCAATTTACAGCCTTGATGGCCATGGCTAAGGGTGAGTCCACCATGATTGAAACCGTCTTTGAGAATCGTTTCCAACATTTGGAAGAAATGCGTCGAATGGGCGTTCACTCAGATATTATGCGGGATACAGCTCGTATCGTAGGAGGTGAAAGCTTCCAAGGTGCAGAGGTCATGTCGACCGATTTGCGCGCGAGTGCAACGCTTGTCTTGATGGGCTTAGTGGCAGAAGGAGAAACAAAGGTCAGCAAATTAAGTCACTTAGACCGTGGTTATTATCAATTCCATGAGAAATTGGTGGCACTTGGTGCAGACGTGAAACGTGTAGAGGAAGCAGACGATGAAAACTAATCTTCGCTATGTTGGAAAACAGCTAGGAATTGTCCTCCTGTTGGCTGTGATTGGCATCATCATTTTTGCAATTGGTTTGGTCATTGGCTATGGAGTGATTGGCGATGGAAAAAATCCATGGTCCATTCTCTCTCCGGATACCTGGTCAGAAATTATTGGAAAACTAACAGGCAAATAAGCTTTTAACTAAAATTGAGTAAAAAGGAGAGCAGCGAATCGAGTCAATGACCCATCTAGCGCTGCTCTTTTTTGGAGAGAGGTATGGCAAAACAAACAGTAAGCAAACGAACCAAACAAACACTAGCCGGTTTTGTGGTGGCAACGGCCCTAGCTATTGGGGGCTATTATTTTAATCAACCGACGGTAAAAGAAGCGACAGATCGGGTTGTTTCGGTGGTGACTAGTAGCCAACAAGAAACACCTAGTAAAGAGTTAGCTAGCTCTGTACTAACGAAATCAGCTCGTTCACAATTAGGAAATGACTTGGAATGGAATGGTGCTGGAGCATTTGTAGTTAAGGGAAATCGAACAGATCTGGATGCCAGTGTAGCTAGTCAACCCTATGCGGATAACAAGACAAAAGAAGTGAATGGGAAGACCGTACCGACAGTTGCGAACGCCATTATGACCAAGGCGACTCGCCAGTACAGAGATCGAGATGCAACAGGTAGTGGCCTAACCGATTGGAAACCAGCAGGTTGGCATCAGGTACATAATCTGTCCGGTGAGTATGACCATGCAGTAGATCGGGGCCACCTATTGGGCTACGCCTTGATCGGTAATCTCAAAGGTTTTGATGCTTCGACGAGCAATCCCAAAAATATCGCTGTACAAACGGCTTGGTCCAATCAAGCCAATGATCCTCATTCCACTGGTCAAAACTACTATGAGACCCTGGTTCGAAAAGCACTGGATAAGAACAAGCGGATCCGCTATCGGGTGACCTTGATCTACAACCAGCCAGAAGATTTGATTCCATTAGGTTCTCATATCGAAGCCAAATCGAGTGACGGGACGCTTGAATTCAATGTTTTTGTTCCTAATGTTCAAAGTGGGATTAGCCTGGATTACCAGACAGGAAAAGTAACCGTCCATCAATAAGCTGGAAAGCGCAGTTATTTAAGTTATTTTTAAGAATAGGGTGTTACAATTGCATACCTTCTTTAAGAGAAAGGAGAATGTATGAGAACCATATTTCGATTTTTCAGAGGAATCCTTCGCATGGCTTGGAGTCTTTTTTGGGGATTTTTCTGGACCATTGCCATCAGTTTTCTCGTTCTAGTGGGGATCATCTATTTCACAGATTCTCCTAGTTCTGGTATGGATGGGTTTGGACGAGCTGCCCAAAAGGTTGTCTATCAAGTCGGCAATTTATTTGGTGATCAGGGCTTTGCATCGCGCTTTGGGATGGCGCCTAGCTCACAGACCACGCAGACGGACAATCATGAGCATAGTGGCGCTCGCTGGGAAAAAGCGGAGGCTACGGTCTATTTGGATCCCAATATCAGTCAAACTTTTGTAAAAGCTTATCGGGATGCTATTGAGGCTTGGAACCAAACAGGCGCCTTTACCTTCAAGTTGGTTACAAATGAAAAAGAGGCTAATGTGGTTTTGACAGAAATGGATAACGCATCGGTTTCTGCTGCCGGAGAGACTGCCTCTCAGACTAACCTCTTAACCAACCGCTTCACCCACATCACAGTGCGTCTCAATCGCCATTATCTTTTAAATTATGTCTATAACTATAGTTATGATCGGATTGTCAATACAGCTGAGCATGAGCTAGGCCATGCCATTGGGCTGGACCACACTGATGGAGAATCGGTCATGCAACCAGCTGGCTCCTTCTACAGTATTCAGGATACAGATGTGGAAGCAGTCCGACAATTATACAAGGAAGAATAAGTTTTAAAATACTTTCTAAAAGTTCTGAGCCTCAAGGGGCTCAGGATTTTTTGATGGCTCGTCTTTCCTTGTTTAATCTGAAAAAAGATAGTAAAATAGGGACATGATTATTTTACAAGCCAACAAAATTGAACACTCTTTTGCAGGGGAGGTTCTTTTTGATAATATCAGCCTGCAGGTGGATGAACGGGACCGGATTGCCCTGGTCGGAAAGAACGGAGCCGGTAAGTCAACACTCTTAAAAATCTTGGTGGGAGAAGAAGAACCAACTTCAGGAGAAATCAATAAAAAGCGGGATCTTTCTCTCTCCTATCTGGCCCAGGATAGTCGCTTTGAGTCGTCCAATACCATCTACGATGAGATGCTCCATGTCTTTGACGACCTCCGTAAAACGGAGAAAACTTTGCGGCAGATGGAGCTTGAGATGGGAGAAAAAACTGGGGCTGACTTAGAAAAACTCATGCAGGACTATGACCGTCTATCGGAAGAATTCCGTCAGGCAGGTGGTTTTACCTATGAGGCAGATATCCGCGCCATTCTCAACGGCTTTAAGTTTGATGAGTCCATGTGGCAGATGAAGATTGAAGAGCTGTCTGGTGGGCAAAATACCCGTCTCGCTCTGGCCAAGATGCTTCTAGAAAAACCAAATCTCTTGGTGTTGGATGAGCCAACCAACCACTTGGATATTGAGACCATCGCCTGGTTGGAAAATTACCTAGTCAATTATAGTGGGGCCCTTCTCATTGTCAGCCACGACCGCTATTTCCTAGACAAGGTCGCAACCATTACCTTGGACTTGACCAAGCACTCCTTGGACCGCTATGTCGGCAATTACTCCAGCTTTGTCGAGCAAAAAGAGAAAAAATTGCTGACTGAAGCCAAGAACTACGAGAAGCAACAAAAAGAAATTGCGGCGCTAGAAGACTTTGTTAATCGTAATTTGGTGAGGGCGTCGACTACCAAGCGGGCCCAGTCTCGGCGAAAGCAGTTGGAAAAAATGGAGCGCCTAGACAAGCCTGAAGCTGGGACCAAGTCTGCCCATATGACCTTCCATTCTGATAAGACATCAGGAAATGTCGTCCTGACAGTAGAAGAGGCAGCCGTCGGCTATGACGATCAAATCCTCTCAGAGCCTATTAATTTGGATATCCGCAAGATGAATGCAGTCGCTATTGTGGGACCAAATGGGATCGGGAAATCGACCTTAATCAAGTCTATTGTCGGACAGATTCCTTTTATCAAGGGGGAAGCCCGTTTTGGGGCCAATGTCGAGGTGGGCTACTATGACCAGACCCAAAGTAAACTAACGCCTCACAACAGTGTCTTGGATGAGCTCTGGAATGACTTTAAACTGACGCCAGAAGTGGAAATTCGCAATCGCCTGGGAGCCTTTCTTTTCTCTGGGGATGATGTTAAGAAAACCGTCGGCATGCTGTCAGGTGGAGAGCGGGCCCGCTTGCTTCTAGCCAAGCTGTCTATGGAAAATAACAATTTCTTGATTCTCGACGAGCCGACCAACCACTTGGATATCGATAGCAAGGAAGTGCTGGAGAATGCCTTAATTGATTTTGACGGCACCCTGCTCTTTGTCAGCCACGACCGTTACTTTATCAATCGGGTAGCGACCCAAGTCATAGAACTCTCAGAAGAGGGCTCGACCCTTTATCTGGGAGACTATGATTATTATCTGGAGAAAAAAGCTGAGTTAGAGGCTCTTGCTGCAGCGAAAGCAGAAGCCGTGTCTGTCTCTTCGACCGAAGAAGTCACCAGCAATGACTATCACCTGCAAAAGCAAAACCAGAAGGAACTCCGGAAAATCACCCGTCGCATTGAGCAATTGGAAGCAGAGATGGAAGAGCTGGATCAAAAAATCCAAGACATCACCGAAACCATGCATAGCACCAACGATGCAGCTGACTTGGTCCAACTCCAGAGCGAGCTGGATCAACTGACTGTCCAGCAGGAAGCAGTCATGGAAGAGTGGGCAGAACTGTCAGAGCAGGTGGAATAGATGGAAGATCTTGGAAAAGTTTTTCGCGAACTTCGAATCAGTAAGAATTATTCGTTAAAAGAAGCTGCAGGCCATCAATGAACCCGGCGAACTCATGGAGAGCCAGTAGCAAATCGACCAGCTGACTGTCGCCCAAGAAGAAGCCATGCTAGAATGGGAAGAACTAGCGCAGTAAGTATAGTTTTCTAATTTGTATAAGGAGAACATTATGGCGACTGAAAATGATTGGTTTATGAAGCAGGTTAAAGGTGTAGCCGACATGATTGGTACAACTTTGCGCCTACAGATTCAGAATTTAGATTTGGGGCAGTATGAGGATGAGGAAGGAAGACTCATCAACGGGGCTCGCTATCTTCAGCAAGTCTTAGAAGAGGAGCGCTTTACAGAGGCCATTTCTTTTGTTGAAGAGCAGATGAAACGCCTACCTCTTCATCAGTATGATCTATTGGTTGATTGGCTGATTTCCTACCTAAGACAATTAGATGTTTCCGTGAAAGAAGATCAAGGATTCTACGAAGGGTACTTGCAAGAGTTAGAAAGGCACTTAAAGGAATTTAAGTGGTAATCAAATGGAAGATCTTGGAAAAGTTTTTCGTGAATTTCGAATTAGTAAAAATTATTCATTGAAAGAAGCTGCAGGAGAAGCTTGCTCGACCTCCCAATTATCCCGTTTTGAATTGGGGGAGTCGGATCTGGCTGTGTCGCGCTTCTTTGAAATTTTGGACAATATCCATGTGACGATTGAGAATTTTATGGATAAGGCCAGAAATTTTCAACACCATGAGCATGTTGCTTTGATGGCCCAGATTATTCCACTTTACTATTCAAATGATATTGAGGGTTTTCAAAAGCTTCAAAGAGAACAACTTGAAAAAGCCAAACATTCCACCAATCCCCTCTATTTTGAGCTGAACTGGATCCTGCTACAAGGCCTGATTTGCCAGAGAGATGCCAGCTACACCATGAAGCAGCCTGATCTAGACAAGGTGGCAGATTACCTCTTTCAAACGGAAGAGTGGACCATGTATGAGTTGATCCTCTTTGGCAATCTCTACAGCTTTTATGAGGTGGACTATGTTACACGGCTTGGGAGAGAAGTGATGGAGCGCGAGGATTTCTACAAAGAAATTGGTCGCCATCGAAAACTGGTCTTAATTCTAGCCCTGAATTGTTACCAGCATTGTTTAGAACACCGTTCTTTTGAAAATGCCAGCTATTTTGAAGCCTATGTAGAAAAGATTATCGGGAAGAGCATCAAGCTCTACGAACGCAATATCTTTCATTATCTCAAGGGATTTGCCCTCTATCAGAAGGGGCAAACAGAAAAAGGGTGGCAGCAAATGCAGGAAGCCATGCATATTTTTGACGTGCTAGGACTGCCGGAGCAGGTGGCCTATTATCAAGAACACTTTGATAAATTTGTAAAAAATGAATGTTCTAAATAGGACAGTGATAAAGGAGATTTTATGAACCGACATGCGGTCCAATTAATTAGTCGTGGAGCTATTAACAAAATTGGAAATATGCTCTATGACTATGGAAATAGTGTCTGGCTGGCTTCGATGGGGACTATAGGAAAGACGGTATTAGGGATCTATCAAATTTCTGAGTTAGTGACAGGGATTCTCGTGAATCCTTTTGGAGGAGTGATTTCAGACCGTTTTTCTCGTCGCAAGATTTTGATGACGACCGACCTGGTTTGTGGACTCCTTTGTTTGGCGATTTCTTTTATCACAAATGATAGCTTGATGATTGCGGCTCTTATTTTTGCCAATATTGTTCAGGCCATTGCCTTTGGTTTTTCTCGACCTGCCAATAAAGCCATTATTACCGAGGTAGTAGAGAAAGACGAGATTGTGACCTATAACGCTCACTTGGAGTTAGTCTTACAGGTTGTTAGTGTCTGTTCACCTGTTTTTTCTTTCCTAGTTCTACAATTTGCCAGTCTTCATATGACCCTCTTATTAGATGCACTGACCTTTTTCATTGCTTTTGTCCTAGTGGCTTTCCTTCCGAAAGAAGAAGCTAAGGTTCAAGAGAGGAAACAGTTTACCGGGAAAGATATTTTTTCTGATATCAAGGATGGGTTAGACTATATCTGGCATCAGAAAGAGATTTTCTTTCTCTTGTTGGTGGCTTCTAGCGTCAATTTCTTTTTTGCAGCTTTTGAGTTTTTACTTCCCTTCTCGAATCGTCTATACGGGGTTAAAGGAGCTTATGCGACTATTTTAACGCTGGGAGCTATTGGATCTATTCTAGGAGCGCTTGTTGCCAATAAAATGAAATCAAGTATGAAAATTCTCCTGTTTTTACTGATCATGGCAGGGGTCGGAGTGTTCATAATGGGCTTGCCCCTTCCGCCTTATCTTTCATTTTCAGGAAATCTGGTCTGTGAATTTTTTGTGACCATTTTCGACATCCACGTTTTTACCCAAGTACAAACCAAGGTGGAAGATGATTATCTGGGGAGAGTCTTGAGCACAATTTATACCTTGGCTGTTCTCTTTATGCCCATCGCCAAAGGGTTGATGACTTGGTTGCCAAGCGTCCGTATGGAATCATTTCTCTTGATTGGAGCTGGGGTTATTCTCTTTTCACTCTTGGCTCAGCTAGTAGCTAAGCAGCTTCAATCAAAAGAACAGTAGGGATCCTTTGATAAATTGGTGAACCATTAATTTTCCCAAATAGGGGACAAAATGAAAACCTCTTTCATGAACTGATACAATAGTTTCAGAAGATGAAGGAGGTTTTTTTATGAATCGACATGCAGTCCAATTAATTGCTCGTGGAGCTATCGATAAAATAGGGAATATGCTCTATGATTATGGGAATAGTGTCTGGCTGGCCTCGATGGGGACGGTGGGAAAAACGGTATTAGGGATTTATCAAATTTCAGAGTTGGTGACAGCTATACTAGCTAATCCATTTGGAGGCGTGATCTCAGATCGTTTTTCCCGTCGCAAGATTTTGATGATGACCGACTTGGTTTGTGGTCTCCTTTGTTTGGGCATTTCTTTTATTAGGAACGATCGTTGGATGATTGCGGCCCTGATTTTTGCCAATATTGTCCAGGCCATTGCCTTTGCTTTTTCTCGGCCTGCCAATAAAGCCATTATCACAGAAGTCGTAGAGAAAGATGAGATTGTGACCTATAATGCCCACTTGGAGTTGGTTTTACAAGTGGTCGGTGTCAGCTCTCCTGTGTTCTCTTTCCTTGTTTTACAATTTGCCAGTCTCCATGCGACCCTCTTACTGGATGCCCTGACCTTTTTCATCGCCTTTGTCCTAGTTGCATTCCTTCCGAAAGAAGAAGCCAAGGTTCAAGAGAAGAAAAAATTTACAGGAAAAGATATTTTTTCGGATATTAAGGAGGGGTTACACTATATCTGGCATCAGAAAGAGATTTTCTTTCTCTTGTTGGTGGCTTCCAGCGTTAATTTCTTTTTTGCAGCTTTTGAGTTTTTGCTCCCATTTTCCAATCGCCTTTACGGGGTCAAAGGAGCCTATGCGACCATCTTAACCTTGGGCGCTATTGGCTCTATCATCGGAGCCTTGATTGCTAATAAATTTAAATCAAGCATGGAAATGCTACTTATCTTATTGATTTTAACAGGAGTAGGGGTCTTCATGATGGGCTTGCCCCTTCCGCCTTTTCTTTCCTTTTCTGGAAATTTGGTCTGTGAACTCTTTATGACAATTTTGAACATCCACTTTTTTACCCAGGTTCAAACCAAGGTAGAGGGAGATTATCTGGGCCGGGTCTTAAGCACCATTTTTACCCTAGCTATTCTCTTTATGCCCGTAGCTAAAGGATTGATGACTTGGTTGCCAAGTGTCCGTGTAGAATCTTTTCTCCTGCTCGGAGCTGGCGTCATTCTCTTTTCACTCCTAGCTCTAGTAATCGCCAAGAAATTACAAGCAAAAGAAGGTACATCAGCATGAAAAAAGCACCGATCGGTGCTTTTTAGTTGTTTTCTTTTTCTTCTGTCTTGATTTCTTTCTTTTCTTCTTCCAGTTGCTTTTGAGTGCTCTTGAGTTCTTTTTTTAGGGAGAAGCCCTTTGAAAAATTAACCAAGGTCATGACGAATGCACCCAAGAGGACACAGAGCAAGATCAGAATGATCAAGGGTAATTTAAATTGAATCAAGAGGAAATTTACGGTAACCGTTTGCATATTTGCAAGGGAAATACCAGCAATCAATAAAATTAAAAGTAATAAAGCAATGTAGTGTAGATTATTTTTGTTCATCATTATCTCCTTATTGTTCAGCAGGGGCCTTGCTTTTCACATCAGCGTACTCTTCCGGCTGCTCTAGGCTTAGAATCTCCTCATAAGCCGGTAGGGAAAGGTCCTTGCCATATTTATTTTTTAAAGCAGTGCTCACTAGGCGATAGGCCAAATTGGCATTTCGGGACAAGATAGGACCGTGGAAGTAGCTGCCAAAGACGTTCTTGTAATGAACCCCTTCGCATCCATCTTCTTTGTTGTTCCCATTTCCATAGACGACCTTGCCCAGTGGTTTTTCATCCTCAGCCAAGAAGGTCCGACCTTGGTGGTTCTCAAAACCATAATAGGTTTCGTTAAATTCTTCGTTATGGATTTTGATATCACCGATATAGCGGTTGTTGACTTGGTTGAGCGTATAGTGGCCCATGATACCAAGTCCCTCAATACGTTTGCCAGAAGCTTCAATGTAGTATTGGCCTAGAAGCTGAAAGCCACCACAGATAGCTAGGACCACGCCATTGTCATGAATGAAGCGTTCGAGGTCTTCTTTTTTATCTGGTAGATCCTCAGATACAATGGTCTGCTCGTAGTCTTGTCCGCCGCCGAAAAAGGCGATATCGTAGGCATCAGGATCGAACCGGTCTTTGAGAGAGACGATATCGACTGTGACATGGGCTCCAAGTTTTTCCGCAACGTACTTGAGCATGAGGATATTCCCATTGTCCCCGTAGGTATTCATCAGATTCCCGTAGAGATGGGCAATGCGCAGGCTGTAGGGATACTGTGCCTGATCAGAAGATTCTAGGGAAGTATAAGTCATTAGTGCATCTCCTTTTCAATCAGGTGTTCTTGGGCCAAGAGTTCACGAAATTCTAGCATGGCTGTATAGGTAGCTAAAATGTAAGCGTGAGGGGTTTCCTGTTGCTTGATGCGTTGGAAGACCTCTTTTAAATCAGCCATTTCTGTGATCTTTTCTGCAGGATAGCCAGTGACCCGAAGTCGTCGAGCAATCTCAGAGTGGCGCACTCCGCCAGCGTTGATCTCTGGAATATCCATCTGGGTGATTTGCTCAAAGTCCGCATCCCAAATCCAGCTGGTGTCGATCCCATCCGCATAATTCGCATTGAGGAGGGCTGATAAGCTAAAGGAATAAGGAGCTAGTTTGATCATTTCAATAGCTTGGGTCGCACCAACTGGATTCTTAATCAAAACCAAGGTACATTCCTTATCCCCAATCTTAAAGGTTTCCTGACGACCAAAGACAGCGCGACTGCGATCAAATCCTTGCTTAATCACTTCAGGTTGAACTCCAAAGAATCCAGCAACGGAAACAGCAGCTAAGGCATTGTAGATGTTGTAAAGACCGCCGATATTGATGTGGTAGTCTTGGCCTTGAATCCGGAATTGGGAAGAGCGCTGGGTTAATGAGAGGAGGTCTGATACGGCATAAGTCAGAGGAGGCCTGTGGAAACCACAGTGCTCACAGATATAATCCCCAAGATTTGCATAGGTATTGAGCTTGTACTTGAGGATGTTGTGGCAATGCGGACAGAGGATTCCTTCCGTATTGTAATGAGCTAGTTGTGGCTCTGATTTGTCAGTATCAAATCCATAATATTGGATCGGATTGGATAAGGTCTGACTATTAAAGAGCGGACTATCACCATTTAACAAGACTGTTGCAGTTGGGACCTTGTGAATGGCATCCAAAATCATTTGGTAGGTCGTATAGATCTCTCCATAGCGGTCCATCTGGTCCCGGAAAATATTAGTGATCACAAAAAGGCTGGGCTTAATATAATCACAAATCCGAGAGAGGCTGGCCTCGTCAATTTCAAGTACCGCAATCGGTCGATTTGATTTCGAATGCTTAGCCCGTAAGAAGGTCGTTGTAATCCCAGAGATCATATTGGCCCCACTTGGATTGGTCAAAATAGGTCCAAAAGCTTCTTGGAGAATACCTACTGTTAGCGCAGTGGTCAGGGTTTTTCCATTTGTCCCTGTAATCACAACAATCTCATAGTTTTTTGCCAGTTGACTGAGAATATCTTTATCAAATTTGAGGGCTACTTTACCTGGTAGGGTTGATCCCCGCCCCATCTTTTCTAGAATAGAGCCGGAAAGCTTTCCTGCCAGAAGGCCCAAGGTTGTATTTATCTTCATAAATCATATTTTATCATAAAAAGCATCAGAAGGTTACAGAAAAATCTGTTGAAACGTGTTATAATAAGATGATGTCTTTTAGAGAAGTGGTAGGTATGAGAATATGAATATTCAACAGTTTACAAATCCACAATTTTGGACCAGTTTGTTCCCGAATTGGTGGAGTATTATTATCAATATCATCGATATTGCCCTGGTGGCTTGGTTGTTGTATTTTTTGATCAAGGCCATCGTCGGGACCAAGATCATGATTTTGGTGCGTGGAGTTATTATCTTTTTCTTGGCTCAATTTTTAGCCAATTTTTTGGGTTTAACGACTATTTCTTGGCTGATCAATCAAGTGATTACCTATGGGGTTATCGCGCTGGTTGTGATTTTCTCCCCTGAAATTCGGATTGGCTTAGAGCGTTTAGGTCGGGCGACAGAATTCTTTACGACAAGTGAAGTCAGTCAGGAAGAGAAGATGGTACAGGCCTATGTTAAGGCAGTGGCTTATATGAGCCCACGTAAGATTGGTGCCTTGGTAGCTATTCAAGGGGCCAGAACCCTTCAGGAATACATTTCAACAGGGATTCCACTAGATGCGGAAATTTCAGGAGAATTGCTGATTAATATCTTCATTCCTAATACTCCTTTGCACGATGGAGCGGTCATTGTCCGCAATGACAAAATCGCTGTTTCTTGTGCCTACCTGCCCTTGACGGAAAACACTGAGATTTCAAAAGAGTTTGGAACGCGTCACCGTGCAGCTATTGGCTTATCTGAAGTTTCTGATGCCTTTACCTTTGTGGTATCAGAAGAAACGGGTGGCATCTCTATGACCTACAACGGAACTTTTCGTCATGATTTAACTTTAGAAGAGTTTGAGACGGAATTGAGAGCCTTCTTGGTTCCTGAAGAGAATCAACCTATTAGTTGGAAAGAGCGTCTATTTGGGAGGGTAACAAAATGAGATCGAAAAAAGAATTTCTTTATGTTTTCGCCTCCGTCTTATTTTCCTTTGTCTTATTTATCAATGCGTCTTCCTTTAATTTTCAAAATAATAGTAGCGCTAGACAAGTGAGTTCAGAAACCTATACCAATACCTTGACCAATATTCCAATTGATGCCAAATACAATGACAAGACATATTTTGTCAGTGGGTTGACGTCAGAGGTAACGGTCTTTCTGAAAGGTTCAAACCGGGTTGCTCTTGCAAGTGAGATGCAACCGGGAACTCGGAAGTTTCGTGTGGTAGCGGATCTGCGTAAGGCCAAGGAAGGCACCGTAGAAGTTCCGTTGATTGTAGAAGATCTTCCGTCTGGTTTGACAGCAACCGTAGAACCTCAGAAAGTTTCTGTAAAAATCGGGAAGAAAGCGAAAAAATCGTTTGCGGTCAGGGCCACGATCCCGGACAATCAAATTGTGGATGGAATAACGGTATCGGATATTACTCTTGAAACCACCAAGGTAGAAGTGACCAGCGATCAAGAAACCTTGAGTCGCATTGATCATGTCGAAGCTGTCTTCCCATCCAGTGAGATCATCAGTGGAAATTATAGTGGAACTCTTTCATTAAATCCGGTAGATGCTCAAGGAGATGGTCTACCAGGTCTGGTAAATCCGAGTGAAACACGGATTAAAGTAACCACAAAGACTAGCTCGTCTACGTCAAGCTCTAGCAGTTCGTCGTCGACCTCTTCCAGTTCAAGTAATTAGAAAGTAAAAAAGGTAATGAAGAATGGGTAAATATTTTGGAACGGACGGTGTCCGTGGAGAAGCAAATGTAGAATTAACGCCAGAATTGGCTTTTAAACTAGGCCGTTTCGGTGGCTATGTGTTGAGTCAACATGAAGAAGAAACACCCTTGGTATTTGTTGGGCGTGATACGCGTATTTCTGGTGAAATGTTGGAGCATGCCTTAATTGCTGGTCTCTTATCTGTTGGGATTCGCGTCTACAAGTTGGGTGTGATTGCAACACCAGGTGTCGCTTATCTAGTTCGTACGGAAAAAGCCAGCGCCGGAGTGATGATTTCTGCTAGCCACAATCCAGCCTTGGATAATGGCATCAAATTCTTTGGTGGTGATGGCTTCAAATTGGATGACGATCGCGAGCTTGAAATTGAAGCCTTGCTTGATGCAGATGAAGATATGCTTCCACGTCCGAGTGCCCAAGGTTTAGGAACAGTCATGGAATATCCGGAAGGCTTGCGTAAGTATCAAGAATTCCTTGTATCGACAGGCGTCCAACTCGAGGGCATGCACGTAGTCTTAGATACAGCAAATGGTGCAGCCTCTACTAGTGCCCGTCAAATCTTTGCAGACTTGGGAGCTCAATTGACCGTCATCGGTGAAAACCCAGATGGTTTGAACATCAATGATGGGGTTGGTTCTACTCACCCAGAGCATTTGCAAGAGAAAGTCAAAGAAGTAGGCGCAGCGATTGGTCTTGCCTTTGACGGAGACAGCGATCGCTTGATTGCTGTGGATGAAAATGGAGAGATTGTAGACGGAGATAAGATCATGTACATCATCGGTTCTTATCTTTCAAGCAAGGGCTTGCTCGAAAAAAATACGATCGTCACAACCGTCATGTCCAATCTCGGCTTCCACAAGGCATTAGATGCGAAGGGAATTCAAAAAGAAATCACAGCTGTTGGAGACCGTTATGTGGTCGAAGAAATGCGCAAATCAGGATACAATCTTGGTGGTGAACAATCTGGTCATGTCGTCATCATGGATTACAATACAACTGGTGATGGTCAATTAACAGGAGTTCAATTGACTAAAATCATGCAAGAAACCGGCAAGAAATTATCTGAATTGGCTGCTGAAGTAACCATTTATCCACAAAAACTCGTCAATATCCGGGTTGAAAATAGCATGAAAGACAAGGCGATGGAAGTCCCTGCTATTCGTGAAATCATTGAAAAAATGGAAGCGGAAATGGCAGGAAATGGCCGCATCCTCGTGCGTCCAAGTGGAACTGAACCCCTCCTTCGTGTGATGGCAGAAGCTCCAACCCATGAAGAAGTGGACTACTATGTAGATACCATTGCTGCAGTTGTTCAAGCAGAAATCGGACTTTAACCTTGTAAAAAACATGGCTCGCAAATAGGCGAGCAGAGGAGGTATATATGAAACAGGTTCGTCAAATTGTATGGGCACTTGCCTTAGTGCTAACGATTCTATTCACAGCTGGTTTGACTAAAACAATACATGCTGCAGAAGTCTCATCATATACACAGACAGCACGTCTAACGAAAGACGGTAACACGCTAACAAATGGGAGCAAGGTGTTGACAAATGAAAAATTGTCAGCAAGTATTTATTTAGCCTTTCCAGATTCGCAAACTATTCAAACTGGTGATACCTTAACTCTTAGTTTGCCAAAAGAATTAGCCCTCTACACAGCACTGGAATTCAATGTTCTTGAGGAAGGTCAATCAAATGGTCAGACGGTGGGGAAAGCTGTCGTTGATACAGCTAAGAAAACAGTGACCGTTACCTTTAATGATTATTTCGCATCTCATCCACTCAACAAACGAGTTGCTCTTCATTTTGATGTAAAAGTCGATTCAGAAGTAGTTACAAAAACATCTCCAATCCAGTTTAAACTAGGAAATACAGATTTTTCATTGAATTATGAAAAAACAGCTGGAGAAGCTGGAGACTATGAGATGAAATACGGTTACCAAGATAAGTCTGATCCAACCATTATCAAATGGCGGATTCTCTTAAATGCTCGCCAAGATATGCTTCGTGGAATGGTCATTAAAGACCAATTCGGAGATGGTTTAACATTGGTTGAAGGTAGCTTACGTGCGGTTCGCTATGCTCCTGTAGAAGGTGGGATCAAGAACGAAGCTCAGATCTTGAGTCTCCCAGTTCTAGATAACTTTACTAAAAAAGCTGTTTTCAATAAGAATGCAGATGGAAAGACCACTGGTTTTACAATTGAATTTGGTGATAACTACAATTGGCCAATGTATATTGAATATTCTACGAAAGTGGCACCTGGAACGAAAGTAGGCGATATTGTCCATAATACATTAACATGGAAGGCAACCAATTTCCCAGCACCGCGTAGTTTAACCCGTGAAGTGCGATTGGAAACAGGATCTGGCGAAGGATTGGGTGAGAAAGAACAAACGCCACCGACACCTAGCTCAACCTCCTCATCAAGTTCTAGTTCTTCATCAAGCTCATCATCTTCAACGAGTTCTAGTTCTTCATCAAGTTCATCATCTTCAACGAGTTCTGGTTCTTCATCAAGTTCATCATCTTCAACGAGTTCCAGTTCTACATCGAACTCAACATCCACATCAAGTTCTTCATCGAAATCATCTTCATCTTCTGTTAAAGAAGAAGCCCCAAAACCTGGTAAGAAAAAAGTTCTTCCAAGTACAGGTGAAAAGATGACACCGGTAGTTCTTGTCATGGGTGTCTTCCTAGCAATTCTATCGGTTGGTATTTTACGTGTAAGAAAAGATTCCTAAATCTATTCATAAAAGATCAGACCTTTGTCTGGTCTTTTTGTGTAGACTCGATTTGAAAAATCCCCTATTTCGTGGTAAAATAGGGCTAATGAATTTATAGTAATCGAGGTATTAGAAGTGGCTTTTGGAGATAACGGAAAACGTAAAAAAACACCATTTGAAATGATCACGATGGTCGTCATTGTGATTATGTTGATTGTAACGGTTGGTGCAATCTTTGCAACCGCAATTGGTGCTCTTTCTTACTAAGACGCACGCAGAAATAAAGGAAATCATCTATTTATGAGTATGTTTTTAGATACAGCCAAGATTAAGGTCAAGGCTGGAAATGGCGGCGATGGCATGGTGGCTTTTTGTCCCGAGTCCATTTT
>OBUR01000155.1_pt1 | contig 33154 bp, 29 predicted proteins | sample 1475951 | NCBI WGS metagenome assembly OBUR01 (sample SAMEA2579957, study PRJEB22360) | human gut metagenome
TCTGCACCTCAATTGTTGGTTTGGTTAGTCCAACTTTTGGGGGGCAGATCAAATTTATCATTATTTTTGACCGCACTTATTGTAACTAGCCCGTATTTCGCATACCTGCGGCAATACCTGTGATGGTAATCATCAGGGCTTGTTCTACATCAGGGCTTGGGTTTTCAGGCGATTCACGGAAACGACGGAGCAATTCCACTTGAAGGAGATTGAGTGGATCCGTATAAACATTACGTAACGCAATAGAATCGGCGATCCATGGCAAGTCCGCCATTAATTCATCTTTGTGAGAAAGCGAAAGCACGGTTTTTATATCCGCATTGAGTTGATTACGCAGATTTTCACCTAAGTACCAAAGCTCTTTTTTCACTAAGTTATGATCATATTGCTCAGAAAGCCAAGTATCGGTTTTACTGAACACCATTTCTAACATGCCCACACGAGTAGAGAAGAATGGCCAAGCTTTACACATTTCTTCAATAATATGACCTTTGCCTTCATCCACAATTTTTTGAATTGCCGCACCCGCCCCCAGCCATGCCGGTAGCATTAAACGGTTTTGCATCCAAGCAAAAATCCATGGAATGGCACGTAAGCTTTCCACGCCACCATTTGGATTACGTTTTGCAGGACGAGAGCCGAGAGGCAGTTTAGACAGCTCTTGTTCCGGTGTGGCACTGCGGAAATAAGGCACGAAGTCTTTATCACCACGAACAACACTACGGTAAATATCACATGAAGTAGCGGAAAGCTCATCCATCACAGTACGCCATCCTGCTTTAGGTTCTGGCGGTGGAAGTAAGTTCGCTTCTAAAATCGCACTGGCATAAAGATCAAAGGTTTCAACTGCGACTTCAGGTAAACCGAGTTTAAAGCGGATCATTTCCCCTTGTTCAGTCACACGTAAACCATTTTTGAGTGAGCGAGGAGGTTGAGAAAGTAATGCTGCATGTGCAGGTGCACCACCTCGACCGATTGTACCACCACGACCATGGAATAAAGTGAGTTCAATACCCAGTTCTTCGGTTAAATTGACTAATGCTTCTTGTGCACGATATTGTGCCCACGAAGCAGCCATCATTCCCGCATCTTTAGCTGAGTCAGAATAACCAATCATCACCATTTGATGATTGTTAATCACGCCACGATACCAACCAATATTAAACAATTGACGCATGACCCCTTCAGAAGCATCTAAGTCATCTAAGGTTTCAAAGAGTGGCACGACAGGAATGTGATAAGGCACGCCCGCTTCTTTTAATAATAAATGCACGGCGAGTACATCAGAGGCACTTCTTGCCATGGAAATAATATAGCAAGCAATTACGCCTTGTTTTTGTTGTGCAATGACTTTGCAAGTCTCTAAAATTTCTTGGGTTTCAGCAGATGGCTCCCAATGGGTTGGAATTAATGGACGGCGAGAATTTAATTCACGCACCAAGAAAGATTGTTTTTCTGCTTCGCTCCATTGTGCATAATCACCAATGCCAAGATAACGGGTAATTTCTGCGATAGCATCTGTATGGCGAGTGCTTTCTTGGCGAATATCCATTTGTGAAAGGGTAACCCCAAAACAGCGAATACGATGCAAAATATCTAATAGTGAACCATTGGCGATAATCCGCATGCCACACGCCATTAATGATTGATAGCAATCATAGAGCGGTTCCCAAAGTTGATTATCTTCCATAATGATATCCGCTTGGCTTACGCGTGGTGGACGATTAGCCATGCAATCTTCAAAGTAATCAAGGGTCGCGATAAGTTTTGCGCGAAGTTCTTTGACCACAAAACGATAAGGCTCTAAATGCTCACCATATTTTGCGGTAAATTCTGACGTGCATTTCACCATGGATAATTCATCGGCAAGGGATTTGATGTCATTTAAGAATAAATCCGCCGCTTTCCAACGAGCAAGATAGAGTACTTGTTGGGTGATTTTTGAAGTAACAAATGGGTTACCATCACGGTCGCCACCCATCCAAGAAGAAATTCTGACAGGACGTAAGCCTACAGGTAAATCGTAGCCTAAGAATTCACGAGCGTGTTCATTTAATTGACGTAAGAATTCAGGCACTCCTTGCCATAGGCTATTTTCAATCATGGCGTAGCCCCATTTGGCTTCATCGAATGGGGTAGGGCGAACAGTACGGATTTCATTAGTATGCCAAGCTTCAGCAATTAAACGAAGCAACAGACGTTCAATAATGCCGCGTTCTTTTGGCGTCAAATCATCGTGCTCTAATTTGCTTAAGCATTTATTGATCTCAACATGTTTATGGACTAAAGAACGACGCGTAGTTTCGGTTGGGTGTGCCGTTAATACAAGCTCAATGAGTAAGTTTTCAACAGTTTTATAAATCTCTTCTTTTGAGGCATTTTGTGCTTTTAAACGTTGAAATAAAGCACTTAATGAACGATTAGAAGATTGTAAATCTTTATGTTGGCGAGAGACCGTTTGGTATTGTTCAGCGATATTCGTCAGATTAAGAAAATGGCTGAATGCACGCGCAACGGGAATAATGTTTTCGTTAGAAATGGTGGAAAGGGTATCCAACAATGTTTTACGCGCTTGGCTATCGCCCGCTCGAGATTGTTTGGATAATTGGCGAACCTTTTCAATCAAGGTGAGAATGTCTTCGCCTTGTGCATCATTGATGGTTTCTCCAAGAAAATGCCCTAACATATTAATATTATGGCGGAGAGTGCGATACTCATCAGTCATATAAACTCCGATAAAGAAAAAATAAAACTAGGGGAGATATAACCAAAAATATGTATCGGGATCAAATGCTATACGTCGAAAACTTGTATTAAATCAAAAAAGACTAAAATAAGTAAAAAAAGACCGCACTTTTTTAGATAAAATTTAAAGTGCGGTCAAAAAATTTAATGTTTATGCAAGTGTACGAACTGATTTTCGAAGCACTAATTCGGGGTGAAGCAAAATGCGATGTTTTTCGTGATTGTTATTGTCTTTGTCAGCGATACGTTTAAATAAAAGATTAACCGCTTGTGCGCCTAAACGTGATTTAGATTGGTGAATAGTTGTCAATGGTGGAGCATAGAAACGTGACGCATGAATATTATCATAACCGATGATCGAAATATCCTCAGGTACACGCAAACCTTTTTCTGTTATGGCTGAAATGGCGCCTAGTGCCATCACATCATTACAGCAGAAAACGGCTGTCGGTAGGTTGTTTTGAGTAAGAATTTTATTCATACATTCATAACCATCTTCAGGTTCAAAAAAACCTTCCATAATCCAATCTTTATTAATTGGTAAGTTAGCTTCATTCATGGCTTTGACGAAGCCTTCATAACGTGTTCTTGCGGTAGTTTTATCCAATTCCCCCGCAATAAGACCAATGGCTTTATGACCACAATCAATTAAATGCTTAGTCGCAATATAACCGCCCGTAAAGCTGTTATCTTCAATGATATCGGTATCAACATTAGGGCCCCAGTCCATTACAACCATTGGTATGTCAGCTGCGTTAGAAAGGATATCAAGTGAATGGGATGTATATTCAGAACACATGACTAATAAGCCATCTACACGTTTTTTGGCAAGCATATCTAAATGGTTTTTAATCTTTTCGGGATCATTTTGTGTGTTACATAAAAACAATGAATAGCTTTGGCGATAACAATGTTCTTCAACAGCGTGAATAATTTCAGCAAAATAAGGCGCTTCACTGGTCGTGACAATCATTCCAATGGATTTTGTCGTATTGACTTTCAAACTACGCGCAACAGCACTTGGTGAGTATTTCAAGCTTTTAATGGCTTGCATCACTGCCTCTTCGGTTTCCTTTGCTACAAAACGGGTTTTATTAATTACATGGGAAACTGTGGTGGTGGAAACACCAGCCATTTTCGCGACATCTTTAATTGTTGCCATAATTTTGCCTCTAGAGAATTTTTCCCATTATAAAGACTGTCACCAAATAGGTTAAGCAAATTATAAAAAATTTTTGAAAAAACGTACTTTATTGTTAGAATGGGTTATCTTTAACTAAACAAGTGGGAAATTAAAATGGGTGATTTTGGTTACGCGATGCTAACAGTAGTACTTTCTTTAAGTGTTGTAGTTGGTTTAGCAGTTGCAATTTTCTAATTGAAAGAAAAACATATTTAGGATTAACCGCGCTTTAAGCAATTAAAGTGCGGTTATTTTTTTGGTTGTTTTTTGTCTCCGAGCTAAAAGCAATGCCAACGGACTATTTCTTTAGTATAATTTGCAACTATTTCCGTTTGTTGCAATCAAAATAACGCAAAAACTAAATTGAGATAATTATGAATAAATATTTGATTTCACTAGATAAAGATATTCAGCGTCGTGAGCTGTTTTTTGCTCAACCTGATACCGCCGATTTTGCTGTATTTTCAGCCATTAACACCATGCAAAAAGAATGGGAAGAATTAGCTGAAGTGTTCAATACAACAAAGTTTGAACAGCATTATGGACGCAACGTCACAAAAGGCGAAATTGGTTGTACATTAAGCCATTTAGCGGTTTATCGCAAGATTGTAGAAGATCAAAATGTGACGGAAAATGACTATGCTTTAGTCTGTGAAGATGATGCGTTATTTAATTCAAATTTATCATCAAAAACGATCGCACGTTTAACCGAAAAATGTGATGCAGATATTGTATTAATCGGGCAATCAAAAATTGCGGAATTTGATGATGTGGAATTGGAAATTAATTATCCGACAACCTTCTCATTTTTACGTCAAACAGTGGGTGATGTCACCGTCGCTTATCCATATAAAAGTTATTTTGCAGGCACGGTAGCATACTTAATTAAAAAATCAGCGGCACGTGCATTTTTAAAACAACTTGAACAAGAAAAAACGTTTTGGCTGGCTGATGATTTCTTATTATTTGAAACCCAATTCCAGATTAATAACAATGTGGTTCGTCCGCTTGTAGTCATTGAAAACCCACAATTAGTGAGTAATTTGGAGGCGATTCGCGGTTCAAAATCCAATAATCTAGTGAAGAAATTAATTAAATATCCGCTCAAAAAAATCTTAGCGGTGAAAAAGAATTTAGGAAAATAACGTAAAAAATGACCGCACTTTTTAACCTTTTTTATCTTTACGATCCTTGGTTGTTCCATGTCGTACGAATGTCATTCGTCGCCGGCTTGGCAGCACTGGTTGTTTTGGCTTATCAGTACATTAAAAAGCAGAAACCACAAGGCATCATTCTGCCTTTAGACAGTCTTGCTGTTTTAGGCGGATTGATTGTTTTCAGTGTGATTCCGTTATTGCTTAATGGCACAAAAGATCTTTCTGTTATCACCATGTATGTGAAGGAATTGATTTTATTCTTATTAGGTGTGGGACTTTATAATGCCTTCTATGCCAATGTAAATGGTCAACAGAACGTGGTGCGTGATTTACAACTCGGTGTGGTGGTGCAGTTTGTAGTGGGCGTGATTGGCTTGCTTGGTACATCATTTATGATTGATTTCTTGCTTTCAACTAATGCGGTGTTGCCTGCACGTTTTTATGGTTCAGAGCAGGAGTATCGCTTATATAACATCACTGCAACCGCCTTTTTCCAATTGAGTTTATTCTATTTAATGCTGTTGCATTTTTTATTGGCTTACAACGCTAAACATAATACGCTTCCAAGTGTTTTAGTGTTTTTTATGCTATGTATTGGGTTGATTTCAGGACGTACATTCCTCCTATTATCCGTCGTGAGCATTTTAGTGTATTTCAAATGGCGTTATGTGTCATCCCTAATAGCATTCGCCGTTTTAGTATTATTATTGGCCTATTTCTTACCAGAAAATCCTTATGTGGCACATGCTTTAGAGCCTGTGATTAATTTATTACACGGTGCAGGATTTGTCAGTTCGTCAACTGATACGTTGATGAAAAACCACCTCTTTATGCCAACACTTAAGCAGTTCATTTATGGCGATGGCATGTATATGACAGGGCAGTTGGAAGTCGGCCGTTATTATGGTCATACGGATTCCGGTTTCTTACGCCAAATTCTTTATGGTGGCGTGTCTTATGCCTTAGTGTGTTTTGCCGTGACATTTTATTTTGTGCGCAAAGTCGCCTTAAATTGGTTTGATGGCAGCTGGAAATTTATCCTTTCTGTCTTTGTGATTTTGGCATTTTGTAATATCAAAGCGGACACCTTTGCTTTCCCTGGTATTATGTTCGTGATGTTGATGTTCTTATCGCTTTTTGGCACTCACGGTAAACAGCTTATTTTATTTAAACAAAAGGAGCCGAAAGATGTTTAGTATCATCGTGCCTTCTTATAATCGGAAAGAAGAAATTCCTGCGTTATTGGACAGTTTAACCAAGCAAACCACTTATAATTTTGACGTAGTGATTGTGGATGATTGCTCGAAAGAACCCGTTGAAGTGACACAAGCATATCCATTTGCAGTTAAAGTGATTCGTAACGAAACTAATCAAGGCGCCGCAGAAAGTCGTAATATTGGGGCAAGAAATGCGGATAATGAGTGGTTATTGTTTCTTGATGATGACGATCGTTTTGCTAACGACAAATGTCAAAAATTGGCGGATATTATTGCCGATCATGCTGATATTAACTTTGTTTATCATCCTGCAAAATGTGAAATGGTGAATGAAGGTTTTAGCTATGTGACCAATCCAATTGAGCCACAAGAGATTAGCGTAGAGCGAATTTTACTGGCGAATAAAATCGGTGGTATGCCGATGATTGGGGTGAAAAAAGATCTGTTTTTAAAAATTGGCGGATTATCGACCGCACTTCGTTCATTGGAAGACTATGATTTCTTGCTGAAACTTGTGCAAGATCCAACGTTTAAAACGTGCAAAGTAGCAGAACCATTAACTTATTGTACGTTCCATACTAAGCGTTCTAGCGTATCAACGGATACGACTAATACGCAAAAAGCGATTGATTATATCCGTGAAAATTATGTGAAAACGGCAGAGCAAGAAAAGAATTTTGCCATCAACGCACAGTATATGTTGGCCTACCCACATATAATGAATTTATCCCGTAAAGCGGCTTTTTACTATTTTGAGATTTTTAAATTAACGAAAAGTATTAAGCAGCTAGTCATTGCCTTTGTGGTTTTAATTTCACCTAAATTGGCAATTAATTTGAAACGGTTTATGTAGATAACTTATTAGATAGAGAAGTATGAAATTTTCAGTTTTAATGTCCTTATACATTAAGGAAAATCCACAATATTTAAGAGAATGTTTTGAAAGTTTAGTGGCTCAAACCCATCCAGCAGATGAGATTGTGTTGGTGTTTGACGGTGCGGTAACGCCAGAATTGGAAGCCGTGGTTTCTGAATTCGGAACCAAATTACCCTTAAACTTAGTGAAGTTGCCAAAGAACTTAGGCTTAGGCAAAGCGCTTAATGAAGGATTGAAACATTGTTCACACGATTGGGTTTTCCGTATGGACACTGATGACATTTGTGTGCCGGAGCGCTTTGAAAAGCAAGTGGCATTTATTGAACAACATCCGGATACGATTATTTTCGGTGGGCAGATTGCTGAGTTTGGCGAAAATATTCAAGACATCGTGGCATATCGTAATGTGCCGACTGAAGCACAAGATATCGTTAAATTTACGCAAAAACGTTGTCCGTTCAATCACATGACGGTGGCGTATCAAAAAAGTGCGGTCATTGATTGTGGTGGATATGAAGATTTACAGGAAGATTATTATCTGTGGATTAAGCTTGTGGCACAAGGGCAAAAAGTGGCAAACTTGCCGGATATTTTAGTTTATGCCCGCGTGGGCAATGGTATGGTAGGGCGTCGTCGTGGTTTAAACCAAGCGAAAGCAGAATGGCGTTTGTTTAAATTGAAACATCGCTTAGGCATTCAAGGCTTATTTTCGGGCTTATTTACCTTTGCCTTGCGTTCAGGTTCTCGCTTGCTACCAACCTCATTATTAAAAGCGGTTTATAACCAATTTTTACGCAAATAATGCGATATTTTAATAATTAAAAAAGGAAAAGAAATGAATTTAACCTCAATGTTAAAAATGACTGTATTATCGACTGCACTTTTATTAGTGGGCTGCTCGAGCGTTTCAATGGTAAATAGTAGTGCTATTTATAGTAAACCGAGAACTTTAAATAACTTCAATGATTATGTGCAGTTTTTAAAAGGTAAAGCAGCGGCTGAAGGTGTATCGGCTTCAGTATTAAATGCGCAGAATAATATTGAATATATGGAAAAAGCGGTAAAACTAGATCGCTCACAAGCGGGTAGAAGCAAACGTAATGTAAATAAACCTCATACCCCGAATCCTAATGGCACAACGAATTATTTGAATAAAGTACTGACTCAAAATAAAGTGAATATTGCCGCAGAGCGTTATTGGGAAGTACAGGCGCCATTACAACAAGCAAGCCAACGTTATGGTGTTCAACAGGAATATATCCTTGCCTTATGGGGTATGGAAAGTAGCTTTGGACACTACCAAGGTCGCTATGATGTGCTTTCTGCTTTAGCTACTTTAGCTTTTGATGGTAGACGTGAAGCCTTATTCAGTAAAGAGTTTGTGAATGCAATGAAAATGTTAGAACGTGATCATATTCAACGCCACAGAATGTTAGGCTCTTGGGCAGGCGCAATGGGGCAAACCCAATTTATGCCAAGCGCATTCTTAAATTATGCGGCAGATGGTAATAATGATGGCGTTAAGGATATTTGGACGAACCAATTTGATGCCTTTGCTTCAATTGCAAATTATCTTCACACTGTAGGTTGGGATAACAAATTGCCTTGGGGTGTTGAAGTCACATTAAATCAACCATTAGATTTATCGCTTTCAGGCATTGAGAAAAACAAAGCACGTTCATTAAGTGACTGGCAGTCTAAAGGTATCACTTTAGCGAGTTTCAGCCAACAAGAACAAGATAAATTGACCGCACTTTCGCAAGCCGATCTTTGGTTAGTTCGTCCCGATAAAGAAGTTGGGCGTGCATTCTTGGTCTCCAATAACTACCGCACAATTTTAGATTGGAACAAATCGAACTATTTTGGCGTGAGTATTGGAATGTTTGCTGATCGTATTAAGATGGCCACCGGCTTGTAGAAAATTATTTTCCTTTTATAATCCAACAAAGCTTTGTTGGATTATTTTTTATCTATAATTTGAATATTTGGAGAACACGATGCAAAAAAAATGGCTTTCTATTTTATTGTTTGCACTTTTGATGCAGAGCAATTATGCATTGGCTGATCAAGCAGCAAAAAAAGAATTGGATTATAAAGCACTAGGAGAAGTGTTGTTTTTTGATAAATCGATTTCTTTTAATAAAACACAAAGCTGTTCAACCTGCCACAGTCCAGATACTGCCTTTGTGGATCAACGTAAGAACTCTGCAAATCAAATGGTCTCAGAAGGGGATAATCCTCATCTTCATGGTAATCGCAATGCTAATACTGCGCTTTATGCGATGTTCTCACCAAATTTTCATTTTGATAAAAAAATTCAAGATTATGTGGGCGGACAGTTCTGGGATGGTCGTGCGAAAGATTTAGCTGAGCAAGCAGGTGGGCCACCAGTAAACCCAGTGGAAATGGGCATGCCGGACAAAAAAGCCATTGTTGAACGTTTAAAAGCAGATCCGACCTATTACAAGCCAATTACGGACCTTTATGGTGAAAGCATTTGGGCAGATACTGACAAGATTTATGACATTATGGAAAAAGCCATTGGCGAGTTTGAAAAACAAGAATTATTTGCGCCATTCTCTTCAAAATATGATCGTGCTTTAAAAGGTGAAGTCGAATTGACCGCACTTGAAGCCAAAGGTAAGGCATTATTTTTTGATAAAACACGCACAAATTGTAGTAACTGCCATCAATCAAGTGAAGCGAATTCAGCAAAAGAAACCTTTACGAATTACCGCTATTTCAACATCGGTGTGCCAAGTAACCAAGAATTAATCAAGCACAATAAATTAGCCGCCGATTTTGTGGATAATGGACTACTGGATAACCCGATGGTGAAAGGCGATGAAAAGCAAAAAGGCAAATTTAAAGTGCCAACATTGCGTAACATTGGTGTCACAGCACCTTATATGCATAACGGCGTTTTCCGTGATTTAAAAACCGTTTTGTTATTTAAAGATAGCTTTAATAATCCTAATCGTAAAATTAATCCTGAAACAGGAAAAGCGTGGGATAAAGCAGAATATGCTCAAACCATTAATCCTGATGTTTTAAAAGCCAAACCGCTTACAGATGAAGAGATTAATGCGTTAGAGGCATTCTTAAAAACATTAACTGACGAAGCTTACGAAGAATAATTAAACGCCTGATTTGAATTTAGCAATCGTTTTCGGTATTATGCATACCGATAATTATTATCATTGGAATCGTTTAATTTTACTCAGGAGATTTTTCTTATGAAAAGACGTTTTTCAACTTTAGCGATTGCTACTATTCTTGGTTTAAGTGCAGGTTTTGCCAATGCGGATCCCGTGAAAGTAAAAGATATACTTGATCGTGAAGTCACTGTAGATTTACCGGCAAAACGCGTGGTACTTGGTTTCTATTACCAAGATTATATGGCAGTCGGTGGTGACAAAGCGTTAGATAACGTTGTCGGTTTTTCTAAGAAAGTATGGTCTTCTTGGGCACCAGCAAGCTGGGAGTTATTCAGCAAAGCGGTGCCAAAATTGAATCAATTAGATGATGTAGGTGAAGTAGAAGAAGGCACGTTCTCTGTGGAAAAAGTGCTTTCATTAAAACCGGATCTTTTAGTCTTAGCTGATTGGCAGTACGAAATGCTAGGATCTGATTTAGATGCTATCAATGAAGCGGGTATTCCAATTGTTGTATTAGATTACAACGCTCAAACCTTAGATAAACACATCAAATCTACTGAAATTATTGGCGAATTAACAGGTCAGAAAGATCGCGCAGCAAAAATTGCGAAAGAATACAAAGACATTGTAGAGCATATTCAAACGACGGTTAAAAATGCAAAATTAGCAAAACAACCGAAAGTGTACGTGGAGTTTGGTCGTGGTGGTCCTGCTGAACAAGGGATGACATTCTTCTCAAGTATGTGGGGTTCAATGATTAGCCTTGTAGGCGCAGAAAACGTAGCGCCTGCAGAAATCGGTAAATGGGGTACATTAGCCGCTGAAAAAGTGTTAGCCGCGAAACCAGATGCGATTATTATTACCGGCCGTGAAACTGAATTGAAGAAAAATCAAGACGGTATGGTAATGGGCTTTGGTATTGAAAAAGCGGAAGCGGAACGTCGTTTAAACGCATTCAAACATCGTGCGGGATGGGCTGAATTGCCGGCAGTGAAAAACAACCGTGTTTATGCAGCATATCATGCGAATTCTCGTACTTTATCAGACAGTGCTTCTGTTCAGTTTGTAGCTAAAGCGGCTTATCCTGATCTGTTTAAAGATTTAGATCCTCAACAAACTTACTTAAACTTCTATAAAAATTACTTACCGGTTACCCCGGAAGGTACGATTTATCTTTTCCCTGAAAGCAAATAAGGGAAACGTTAATTTATGAAAAACAATTCTGTTGTAGCAGATATTGTGGCTAACCAGCGTAAGCTTGAACGCAAACGCTGGTTTGTTATTTTATCTTTTCTTGTGATTGGTGTGATCAGTTTTATTCTCGATGTGATGACCGGTCCTGCGATGTTATCGGTATCGGAAGTCGTGAATGCGTTATTCGGCATCGGTGAAGTCGATAAAATGACTAACAATATTGTGCATAATTTACGTTTACCGATGGCAGTAATGGCGCTTGTAGTCGGGGCAACATTGGCTGTTGGTGGGGCAGAGATCCAAACCTTATTAAATAACCCTATGGCAAGTCCTTATACATTAGGACTCGCTGCAGCAGCAGGTTTTGGGGCTTCTGTTGTGATTGCTTTCGGAAGTTTTGGTTTACCGGTACAAATTGCAGTGCCAATTGGTGCGTTTGTCATGACCATGCTTGCGTCAGGGATTCTTTTCTTGTTCGCGTCTAAACGTCGTTTTAATTCTGAAATGCTCGTACTGGTAGGGATTGCATTGCTCTTCATTTTCCAATCCCTACTTTCATTAGTACAATTTATTTCGGCTCCCGAAGTCTCGCAGCAAATTCTGTTTTGGCTATTTGGTAGCTTAAATAAAGCCACGTGGCAAAGCTTAGTCATCATTACTGTTGTGACGACGATATGCGTAGCATTACTTTCAAAAGAGCTTTGGAAATTGACCGCACTTCGTTTAGGTGAAGATCGTGCAGCAAGTCTTGGTATCAATTTGCAAGTATTACGTATTAAGGTTTTAGTTCTTGTCGCAATGATGACGGCGACAGCAATTAGTTTTGTGGGCGTGATTGGCTTTATCGGCTTAGTTGCACCACATGTTGCTCGCATGTTACTTGGTGAAGATCAACGTTTCTTCTTACCGGGCGCGATGTTAGTCGGTGCGGCATTCTTATCCCTTTCTTCGGTATTATCCAAAGTTATTATCCCTGGTGCATTATTCCCAGTGGGGATTGTTACCTCGTTTATTGGGGTGCCTTTCTTCTTTTGGATTATTTTAAATAACAAGAGGGGACAATAATGTTAGAATTAAAGAATCTTACGGTAAAACGAGGTGATCTCACCGTTGCTGATCACATTAATGTCCGTTTTGAAGAAGGTAAAGTTTACACGGTGCTTGGGCCAAACGGCACAGGGAAATCGTCCATGCTAAAAACCATTTTTGGTGAATTACCACATGAAGGAATGATTACCTATCAAGGCAAACAGCTAGAACGGACGAAGTTAGCAGATTGGCGTAAACCAATTGGCTATATGCCTCAAGATAGCCGAGTAGATGCAAGCTTGACCGCACTTGAAGTTGTCCTTTTGGGACGAATGGATAGTCTAACGATGCGAGTAAGCGATGAGCTTCTTACTGAAGCGGCAAGTATTATGGCACAATTAGGCATTGGTCATTTAGCCCATCGTGATATTCTGAATCTCAGTGGTGGACAGCGTCAAATGGTGATGTTTGCCCAGGTTTTATTACGTGAGCCACAGATTTTAATGTTAGACGAGCCGGTGAGTGCGTTAGATATGCATCATCAGCTTAATCTATTAGAAGAAGTTTACACCTATACGAAACAGAAAAATCTGATTACTATAATGGTATTACATGATTTAAGTCTTGCTGCTCAATTTTCAGATGAGTTGATTTTACTTGGTGAAGGTAAAGTACAAGGCGTGGGCGATGCGCATCATGTTTTACAAGTAGAAACCATTAATCGTTTATATCGTGTAAACGTTGAATTATTACAATGTAGCGCAGGTTTGCCGGTGGTTCGTCCACAACGTAAATCAGCACATTCTTAAGAAGGAAATGAAAATGAAAAAAATCGCACTTGCAGCATTATTAGGATTAAGTTTTGCTGCTCAAGCCGCACATTATGACATCAAAATGTTGAATTCAAACAGTGAAGGCTCAATGGTTTTTGAACCGGGTTATTTAAAAGTTCAACCGGGTGATACGGTGACATTCCGTGCAGAAAATAAAAGCCACTTTGTACACAGTAAAGCGATTCCTGAGGGCGCACAAAAATTCCAATCTGAAGAAGATCAGGAACTCACAATCACTTTAGATAAAGAAGGTCTATACGTTTATACTTGCCCAGTACACCGTTCAATGAATATGAATGGTGTAATTCAAGTGGGTGATAATCTACCAAACAAAGAACAAGCAGAGAAAGTGGTGAAAGACCTCGAGAAAAAATCTATGACGAACAAAGGTCGTCTTGAAAAATATTTTTCTCAAGTGAAATAATCATTGAAATCGATGCGCCAGTTTAATGATTGGCGCATCTTCTTTATGCTTAAACCCGTTATTATTTACCATGCTTACGATTACCACTTGCAAAACGTATCCTTCAGTTCCTCAAAATCTTATTCCTGTACAAACACAACTTTCTAATCAAGGTATTCCTACTCAATTTTTGCCTTGGCAAAAAACATTACAGAGTCATTTTATTCTGCCTTTAGCAGCATGGGATTATGCGAATTTCTATGATGAATTTACTCAATGGATTAAACAGCATAAGAATGCGTTTATCAATCCCGCAGAATTAATGCTATGGAATAGCCATAAAGGCTATTTATGTGATTTACAGAATTGGGGCATCAATGTTATTCCCACTATTATCTGCTCAACAAAAACATCTGAAATTTTGACCGCACTTGAATGTCAAGATTGGCCTGAATTTGTCATTAAACCTGCTGTGGGGCAGAGTGGTAATTTGGTGATAAAGCTAAAACAAGGTGAAGCATTACCTGATCTTTTTGCGTATGGTGGGCAAATTGTGTTGCAGCCCTTTATTCCAGAGGTCGCAATAAATGGTGAAATCAGCTTGATTTTTTTTAATGGTGTATTTAGTCATGCTATTCGCCGACAGCCACCTCAAAATGAATGGCGAGCGAATTCACAATATAAAGTTGAAATTATCCCTGTTGAGGTTGATAGTCATATTATTGGAACAGCGCGCCATGTTTTATATAAATTGCCAGAGATGCCTGTCTATGCACGCGTAGATGGAACGATTATTGACAGTACATTTTTATTAAATGAATTGGAGTTGATTGAGCCTGCGTTATATTTAGATCGTTGGGAAGGGGCAACAGAGCGATTTGTGGATGTGTTAAAGGCTAGAATCTTAAAATAAGAGCAATAAAAAAACCTTACTTTTTACAGTAAGGTTTTTTAATCTTTAACGCTGAATTATTTTGCAGTTGGAGCAGCTGGTGCTGCAGGTGCAAATTTTTGTGCTAAATCAGCGCCGTCTTTTTGTAATTTAGCTACTGCAGCTTGGAGCTTTTCAACTTTAGCTTGGTAAAGCTTAGTTTGTTCTTCAGTTGGCGTTTTAGTCGATAAGTTTAATTGATCAACTAATAATTCGCTTGACAATACAAGCACGTCTTTATTTTGATCTTTAATACTTTTTACTGAAGGTGCTGTGATATCTAATTTATCTAAGCTTGCAATTGTATCTTCAACAGTTTTATTGAAAGTTTTGATTGCTTCTTCAATTTTCTTATCATCTTTTGCGTTTACTGCAGTATTTAAATCAGATTGCAGTTTTTGTTGCGCAGTCATTTGAGTTTGTGCTTGACTAGCATTCCATTCAAGTAATTTGTTGTAGTCAGCTTGTTCTTGAGCATTTGCTGCTTCAACGGATGTTGCGGTTTCAGCAGTTTTCGCCTCTTTTTGTTTTACTTCAGATGCAGGCTGGTTTGTTTCAGTTTTTACTGGAGTTGGTTTATCTGCAGGTTTATCACAAGCAGTTAAGAATAATGCAAATAATGCCGTAGCGCTAATTTTAATGAATTTGTTCATAAAAAATCCTTTATTGATATAATAAAAATATCTTAGCTTGTAAAAACTAAGCTCTTTTTAAGACCTTGTATTTTAAAATTAGTTTAAAAAAATTTCAAAACTATTTTAGTGTTTGAATATATTCACTTAAATTATGTATCTCTTGTTCACTTAAACGTTGTTTTGCGGGACTTCCTGCACCGATAATCTTTCCTGCTTTTCGTTCTGAAAGTGCGGTTGATATTTCTTCTGGTGTGAGCTGATTAATAATTTTTGATTCACCCATTGCTGGTTTTTCGCCTTGTTTCCCATGACAAGTTGCACAAGAGCGCTTATATATCTTTTCTGCTTTAACTAAATCAGCTTCGGCAGAAAGCGCAGGTGTTGCAAATAAAAAGCCTAAAACGGGTAAAAGTGTAGAGAGTAAGTAAATTCGTTTTTGCATTTTGGCTAGCCTTTAAATAATTTATCTAAATCTGCAGCAGGAATTGCCCCTTCATATTTAGCCTGAATATTGCCTTCAGGTGAGATCACAAAGCTTGTTGGCGTGCCGATAAGCTGATAACGTTCCGCTGTGATTTTTAATTGATCTTTGATAATCGGCAACGTAAGCTGACGTTTGGTGACCACCGCTTTGGTATCCATTTTATCCCCATCCACATTAATAGCGATAAGTTGAACCTTATTTGGATTAGCTTCAGCCAACTTTTCAAATTCTTTTAATTCTGCGACACATCGTCCACAGGTTTCAGACCAGAATGTCAGCAAGCGAGTGCCTTGCCAATCATCAAGTTTCACTTCTTTACCTTGTAAATCGTAGGCTGCAATATTGGGTGCTTTTTGACCAATCGCAGCAACTTCGTCTTTACAAGAAACACTGCCGAAAATGACCGCACTTATCGCGAGTAGTTTGACGAATTTATTTTTCATGAATGTCCTCTTTTACAAATTTTCCGTGATGGAGATAAATAACACGATCGGTTAACTCACCCAATTCAGGATTGTGTGTAACCATCACAATGGTTCTACCTTGACGATTTAGCTCTTGTAATAAATCTAGTACAAGCGCTTCATTTTTTTCGTCGAGGTTACCCGTAGGTTCATCGGCAAAAATAACAGGCGGCTGGTTTACTAATGCACGAGCAATACACACCCGTTGTTGTTCGCCTCCAGAAAGTTGGCTTGGACGGTGATCAATACGATGACCTAATCCTACTTGTTCGAGTACTGCTTTAGCTGCCGCTTCATCAATTACACTGTGATAATGCTGAGCGAGCATCACATTTTCAAGTGCGGTCAAATAAGGAATTAAATGGAATTGTTGGAAGACGAGACCAATTTTTTCCGCTCGGAAACGTTGACGACCCACTTCATCCAGTTGTGCCGCATCGACGCCGTCTAAGATCACTTTACCTTCACTGGCGGTATCTAAGCCAGTTAGAATATTCATGAGCGTGGTTTTACCCGAACCCGATGCGCCCATGATTGCAATAAACTCACCTTGGCGAATTTGAATATTAATATCTTCTAAAGCAGTGACTTGCCCGAATCGTTTATATAAATGTTGCGTTTCAATCACAAATTCACTCATTTTATTCCCCTTTTAACACATTTGCGGTTTGAATATTTAAAGCGCGTTTGGTTGGTACAATCACCGCAATAAAGGCAACCAATAACGATAAGACTATAGTAATTGGAATAACCGGCAGACGCATATCAATATAAGATTTGAATACGGTTAATCCTAGTAATTGTGCCAAGATGTAGCCGAGAATCAGGCCCGCGACAATTGCACAAAGTGCAATGATCAGAATCTCGGTACTAATTTGCTTAATGATGTCACTTTGTTTTGCACCCAAGGCTTTTTGTAGTGCAAATTCTTTTGCTCGCTCACCAACAATCGCAATTAACGTGGTATTCACACAAAGGGTCGCGAGAATCAAAATGACTAATGAGATTAAGCCCATCAATCCTTTGATTTTATCTAAAATCTGCCCTTCAGACGCTGAGACTTTTCGAATTGGGCGGGCAGTTAGATCGGGTTGGCTTTGCATAATGTCTTGGGCAAATTGTGCGACGTTACCTTGTTCATTTTTCACATTGAGCAAGGCGTTGTTTGCCAATCCTTCTTTATCTAACCAATTTTGTGCAAATTCTAAGCTAACGATTAACATGTTGTCTGTGGCATCACCTGCCTCAACTATCGCTTTAATCGTGAATTCATGTTTTTCAACGGCATTTTTGGAAAGCTTTAATTTACTTCCAACATCTAAATTGAGACGTTCAGCTAAGGTTTTACCAATCATAGCATTGCGATCATCAAAGTTCACATTAATGGCTGAACCGGTAATTTGCCAATAAGGTGCGAGAACATGCATATCTTCAAACCACACGCCCATAATCACGATCTTTTCTAAATCACTTCGCGCTACGCCATATAAATAAGGGCTAGCAGCAGTGATAAAATTATCTGGTGCATTGTGCAGAATTTGCTTTAATTGGCGTTCTTTCATCAAACCGCCATTGGCTGCACCAATGTAAAAGTTCGCCCCAAAAGTACGGAGCTCTTGGCTCATTTTGGTATTAATATCAAAATATACTGCTGCCATTGCGGTCACAATAGACGCACCGACAGTCAACGCAGAGAAGATAATAAATACCCGTTGTAAACGTAGGCGTAATGCTTGGAATATTAAACGCCAAAACATACTTTTATTGGCGGCCATACAGCACCTCCACAGGGTAAAGTTTGGCAATACGATGGGCTGGGAACCAAGTGCCCACCACAGCAATTAAAATAGACAGCATCAATACGCAAGGGATGACAATCCAAGCGAAACTCAGTGGTATGCCAAATAGCGCTGAGCCAATAAATCTTGCTAAGCCCCAACCCGCAATACAACCAAGAGTCCCGCCAATTAAGGCACTGATAATGGCTTCACAATAAAATAATAAAGCAATTTGCCATTGGTATGCGCCTAAGGCCTTCATTAGACCAATTTCTTTTGAGCGCTCAATGATCCCTGTACTCATTAATGAGGCAATCCCCATGGCTGCCGCGATTAAAGCGGCGAGAGTAACAACAGCAAGCAATAATTGGATTTTACCAATGACAACACCTTCTGACGCCGCAACCTGCCAAATTGGGCGAACAATGGCACCAGAAATGGCTTCTTCTAATTGATGAGAAATAGACGAAACATAAGCTGTACAATACCAACGATCGTATTCTTCAGCATCTAACGCATCGGTATTAGCACGCGCTTTACGAGAAAGGTCATTTTCAGGTACGGTCAGCGCAGAAACTTTAACTGATTGAATTTTTCCTTCTAAACCTAGTAATTTTTGCACGGCATTGAGTGGCATGACTAATTGATTATCTTCAGCGCCCCCAGTAGATAAAATCCCGGTAATTTCAACCGCACTTTGATTATCAAGTTCATCATTTTGATAGTGGAGCTTGATTTTATCGCCTTGTTTTAACCCAGTTCGTTGTGCTAATTGTTCACCAATGATCGCAGGAATAAATTCACCTTCAGGCGTTTCAAGATCGTTTACCCATTCCCCTTGAACATGCCAATAAGGGCTAATAATTTTTTGCCCCGTATGGAAATCGTCTTCGTCTGGTACAGGAATGTTGTGATCGAAAAATGTACCAAGCACATTAATTTGTTCAAGTGCGGTCGATTTTTCATGCGTTTTATTAGAAAGAATTTCTGCTTTCACATCTGCACTTAATAATGGCGCAAATCCCACAATGTTATTTCGCCAGAAAATATCTTTAATGTTAGGCAGTTCTTTTTCATCGAGGAAATCTTGGCTACTTAAATCATTGTTGTGACTGAGTTCATCAGGCAAGGCTGCATTGCTTGCAGGCTCAACCAAAATATTAGCACCATAAGATTTCAGCTCTTTCGCCATCTTGTCGCCGATATCAATAGAAACAGCCAATAGTGCAGAGACTAATCCAGCCGCCAAGAAAATAGTCACCACGGCTAAAAACTTACGTTTTATGCTAAAACGCCAAGATTGGAATAACATTCTTGCTAGCATTATTCCCCCTTACCTAAATATTTTTCAGGGTTATCACGGAATAAATCGAGGTTTTTCTCGCTTTCAAAGAAGTAAGTTTTACCTTCATAATTGTATTTGTGCTCCGTTTTAGTGTTTTTCATTTGAGTGCCACTAATCGGATCTTTTACATCGATTTCAACAATGGTACTAAATAAATTCAGCCCTTCTTCTAAGCCGGTTCGATTAATGAGAATTTCAGTCTCAGTTTGTTGCCAATCTTCAATCGGTACAGGATTACAGCCACCCGGTTTACCAATAGATGGAATAAACATATGTACGCCGCAGCCCACGCAAACGACCTGGTTACCTTCCATAACATAGCCTTGGTCACCACAAAGCAAGCAGGCATCAAATACTGCGGCTAAGCTCAATTTATCTGGCTGACGATTAATGACAAAGAAACGCACAGCTTTACCATCATCAGCAATCCAAACAAAACGGTGTAATTTGCCGTCTTTTACTTGCTCAATCGGAATATGGACTTGTTGCTTTTCATCTAAAGTCAGAGGAATTGCTTCTGAAAGTTGAGGAGGACGAGAAGCAATTTGCTCCCAATAAAGTTGCGTTGCAAAAGTAATTGCTAAAGCTAAATATCCCCAACCAAGTAAGTGAGAGGACGTACGTAATGCAGCTAATTTTTGGCGTTTTTCAATCGGTTCTTGTGTGGTATTAACTTGTTGCTTGCGTGATAAATGAATTTTGCCGTAAAAGATGGCAAGTACAACTAAGAGCAATGCGGCACAGATGTAATTTAACCAACGAGTGATTTCGCCTGATTTCGCAACAAAACTTAAACGAGGCTTGGTAAGCTCAAGCACCTGAAGTTTCATTAAAATTAATAAGAGTTCACCGATAAGTGGAACAAGCAAGCAAACTAAGAGAAGGCTAATAGCACCTTTTAAAAGTGCGGTTGATTTTTGTTGTGTTTTTACCGCTTGTTTTAGAAGTAAATCGATCCAGCCTTGTAAGCATAAACAAAAAACAAAGGCAAAAATGACCGCACTTATGTGCAGGATAGAGTCTGTGTTGATGACATCAGTAGAAACAAGAGCGGTAATGTTAGGATCTTTTGCCCAGAAACTGCCCGCGATGAGCATTAATACGGTTTGCCAAAAGGCAGGTAAGCGACCTTTGCCGAAAATTAAACATAAGGCAAAGATAATCAATAGTGCCAATATCACGCCATTGACGATTAAATTGGTGATTTGTCCCATAGGTAAACTGACACGTAGCACGATACCGGCAATAAAACCGAATAGGCTAAGCCAAATTATTTTTTTTGCACTTACAGTGGATTGTTTACTGTGATAAACACCGAGCAATAATGAAAAAGGTAAAAGTGCTTGAAGCAGGAAAGTAAAAAAATAATTCATAGTTTGACCATTTAATAGGATAAAACAGACGATATTTTAAGGTTAAATGAAATGCTATTGCCTTCCCCTGACAAACAAGGGAAGGCAAGTCGGTAAAATCAATATTTACCTAAGATTATTTGATGCCAGTGAATTTGAATTCATAGCTTACATCAAATGGTTTCCACCAACGACCAACACCTGTTTCAGAGTCGGTATGGCGGTGCATACCCGCTTTTGATGGTGGGTCGATGCGGTAAGTTAATTTATAGTTACCCACGCCCATCATTTTCACGTTTGCACCATAGTGAGGACCGTCACCAGCTACCATTGGCATGAAAGTACCTTCTTGTTTTTCACCAGTATCGGTATTCACTAAAGTATAGTTGATGGTTAAGTAAGGCATCCATTCACCATCACCAAAGCCATTTTTGTTACCTTTTACTGCGTGGATATCCGCTTCTAAGTGGATATCTGATTTCGCAGCAGGTAAACCCATGCCACGAGGTTCCATATCGATTGGTTTGAGATAAACCGCTGCAATTTCCATTTCATTCATGGTTACCGCTTCACCGATTGGATATTCTTGGAATGCGTTTGCAGTAGACGCGGTGAAAATACCCGCAAATAATGCTGTTGCTAAAAGTGCTTTTTTCATTGTTTTTCTCCTAAAGGATTGTTGGGTATTACGCGGCTTTTTTGCTTTGATATTTCATAATAAACAGAGCAAATACGGCTGCGATGAGTAAAATTGCTTGTGGGATTAGGGTTTCCATATAAGGATAAATACCTAACCACGAAATTTCAGGCACACCGCTAATCAGCGTTGGCTCGAAAAGTTTGCCTTCAATGAGTTCTAAAACAGATTTACCGGCGAATACAAAGGCCATTAAATACATAAAAGAACCCGTGAACATAAAGAATGGTTTAAGTGGTAATTTCACCACGGTATAACGCATCACGAAGTAGCAAATGGTAAGAATAATTACACCGACAATGATACCTGCGAAAAGGTAAATAAAACTGACTGCACTTTTCGCATCACCCACGAGGGCATAGTAGAACAATACGGTTTCTGCCCCTTCACGATATACGGCTAAGAAGCTGGTAAGCCATAAGCCAATGAGTGAGCCAGTAGTGAGGGCTGTAGAGAGTTTACCTTCTAAATAACGTTTCCAGTTTTGTGCTTCGACTTTAGACAATAACCAATAACTCATCATAAAGAGCATGATTACGGCAAAAATCATCGTAAAGCCTTCGAGTAATTCGCGGTTTTGACCTGAATTTTCAAAGATAAGTTGGAAGATAAATGCGGTAATCACACTGGCAATTAATGCCACATAAACAGACTGACGGATAACCGGCAATTTATCTTGGTGGTTATTTTTAATTAAGTAAGTCACGATAGCCGCAACAATTAACAAGGCTTCCAAACCTTCACGAAGAATGATTAAAAGGCTATATAAGAACATCGACCAATCGCTTTGCTCTCCGCCCTGTAACATTTCGACGGCTTTAGTTAAATTCTGGTCTAAACCATTAGCTTGTGCTTGTAACTTATCACCTTGTTCAGCTTTCATTAAGCTCACTAAACGGGTGAAGTAACCTTCAAGTTCTGCTTTAAAATTGCTATCACGAGAGCCAATTTTGTTCTCCATACCACTGCTTTCAAACACATCAAAATAGGTGTCTTGCACAGAAAGAATTGCTTTTTTGCTCTCACCTTGTTGATAGAGCGCAATAGCTTGTTGAATACGTTGGTTGATCTCTTGTTTAATCTTATTCCAATCTTGCTCTTGTTGATTATCTGTTGCTTGCTGCGCTGCATTGGATTGAACATTTTGTTCTTCGCGTGTCGTTGGCAGGTTAGGCAAGTTTTCTTCAATATCTTGTAATAATTGTGTACTTTGATAGCCAATTTCTGTGATTTGATCGGCTTGTTCACTTAAACGAATGATGTTGTAAAATTGTTGATTGATCGCTGCTGAGATTTCTGCAGAGCGATTTTGGCGAATGGACATTTCCATTTCTGAATTTTTATAGCCATCGTATTGCGCTTGTTGGAACAATTTTTTTGCGTTAGCGAGATCACCATTTTGATACGCTTCGAGCCCTTGAGCGAGCAAATCATCAATGGTTTTAAAACTTTTTTGCCAATAAGGGGCAATCTCTTGATTATCATAAACACCATGTTGACCATCGGCATTGAGCTGATGACCTTCAATCAATGATGGCAGCACTTCTTGTAATTCTTTTTTGAGCTGATCGATTTTAGCTTGAATCTCTTGTTGTGAACTGCCTTCACCGATCATTTTACGGATCTCGCCAAACGTGGCTTCCATTTGGTAACTTTTCTGTGCCGAGAAATTGATGCGAATCGGTCCTTCTAGATTTTCAAACACTTCAAAATAAGCCATTTGCACTTCAGTACGCGCATCATCGGTATTACCCTGTTGAACAAGTTGAGCGGTTTTGTCTAAGCGAGAGGTAATATCACCAACCCATTGTTGATAGTTGTCTTGTGCAAAGAGTGAAGAAGAGAAGGCGAGTGAAAAAATTAAAAAGAAAAATCGAATAGAACGGAATAGCATCGTCTATTTACCTCATTACCTAAAATGAAATTAATTCCTATTTATAATTATCTTTTGATATCAGTGAAATGACAATAAATAATTTTAATTTTTGTGATGGAGATCAAAAAATTCACAAGAGTCGGAAATGTCTAGAGGGTGATTGTATGCTTAAAAGAATAAAGCGCCTTTGTTAGGCGCTTTATCGAGATATCAAAGTGCGGTCAAAAATAAGCGAGTTTATTGAGCGGGTACCGCTTCTTCAACAGACGCTTTATTATCTAACACATCCCATACACTTTCTTGTTTTGGTGATTCTGGCTGTTCAGGTTGTGGCGATTGCGTAGTTTGTGCAGCGGTAGCAGTCGCCGTACTCGTCGTTGGCGCAGATGCACAGAAGTTTTGATCTTTATCTGCCCAAACTGGAATTGTTCGATTACTACCACAGCTCCAACTGCCGTAAGCATTGATGCCAACCCATTTAATCGTAGAAGGTTGTCCGAGTTTCAGTTTTTCAATAACCACACGGTTTAAATAATCTTTATAGATTTGTAATGCACCTGAGGCACCCGTTAATTTGGTTTCACCGTTATCATCACGACCTAGCCAAATGGTGCTAACATTTTTACCATCAATACCCACAAACCACGTATCACGGGCATCATTGGTCGTGCCTGTTTTACCCGCAAGACGAAGATCGGCATAATCATTTTGTAAGCTACGCGCAGTACCACGTTCTACGGTTTGTTGCATCGCATACAAGGTTTGATAAGCGGCTTCTCTCGGCACAACTTGATCCAGCACTGTATTGTGTTCATAAATAATATTCCCTTGACGATCGGCAATGCTTTGAATGGTACTTAACTCAATTTTGCCACCTTGATTTGCAATGGTTTGATAGAGTTTGGTCACATCATAAGGTGAAATACTGTAAGAACCGAGCAAGGTTGCAGGTACTTTGGGAATGGCTACATTATCCCAGCCCATGGTTTTTTGCGTTTCGATCACTTTGCTTAAACCGACTTTCATCCCAATATTTACTGTTGGAATATTCAGTGAGCGAGCAAGGGCATCCATTAACATCACTGATCCGCTATATTTACGATTATAATTACGAGGTTGCCAAGGTTGGCTACCTTTAATATAAATCGTGATCGGCTGATTCTGAATTGGCGTATTTAAGCGGAATTGTTCCGGATTCATCAGAGCAGTCAAATAAATAGAGGGTTTGACTAATGAACCAATTTGACGTTTTGACATTAATGCACGGTTAAAGCCCGCATACTCTGTTTGTAATCCACCAACGACAGCACGTACTTCACCCAGGTGATAATCCGCTACAATCATGGCACCTTCAAGGTGTGGATTTTTGGTTTGTAGTTGTAAATGAGTAACTGTATTTACCACAGCATTTTCAGCTTGTGCCTGTTGTTTTAAATCCATGGTGGAGAAAATTCGCGCACCAAGTAGTGCAGACGTTTTATTTTCCCCTAATTGACGGCGAAGATCCGCTTGTAAGGTTTGAATGAAAGCAGGGTATTTACGTGAAATTTGACCTTTAGCTTGCACGCCTAATGGACGTTTACTTAACATCTCATACAACTCATCCCCAATCATTTGGTGATCAAGCATCAGTTTTAACACCACATTTCGGCGATCGAGTGCATATTGTGGATTTCGCCATGGATTATAAAGGGATGGACCTTTCACCATGCCAACTAAAAGGGCAATTTGGTCAAGACTGATTTCACGGATGGAGCGACCAAAATAGAATTGGCTCGCTAGCGCAAAACCGTGAATTTGGATATCTCCATTTTGACCAAGGTAAATCTCGTTCAGATAGGTTTCTAAGATACGGTTTTTATCATATCGCCAATCTAACACCAATGACATTAAGGCTTCATTGGCTTTACGTGTCAGGGAACGTTCTCTGGATAAAAATAGGTTTTTAACTAATTGCTGAGTGAGTGTACTGCCGCCTTGAACCGTTTGACCAGCTTTAATATTGGCAATCATCGCTCGCACAATACCCACTGGATTAATCCCGTTATGCTCATAAAAGCGGCGATCCTCTGTGAGTAATAAGGCATCGATGAGTAAGCGAGGGTATTGTTGTAATGGAATCGCTAAACGATCTTCATTATCTGATTCCAACATGGCAATTAATTTAGGCGCAAGACGGAATTCATCAACGGTTTTTACGTTGACCAAGTCTTCAATACGAGAAAGTTTGTTATCAGTAAAACGTAAACGTAATACACGTTGTGGCTCTGGTTTGTCAGGGTAAGGGAATGCACGACGAAGTAATACAATGGTGTCCTCTTCGAGTTTAAAATCACCTGGTGCTGCAATCATTGTGGTTTGACGGTATTCGTTATCGAGTAAGATTTGAATCACTTCGTCAAAAGAAAGGTTATCAGAAAGTTTTACGCTTTCTAAACGGCTATACACTTCTGCCGGTAAACGCCAAATTTGGCCATCCATTTTAGAGCGAATTTGCCAATCCAAATAGCCACCATAAAATACGGCAAGCGTCCCTAAAGTAAAGACTGCTTTAGCTAAAAAGATTTTACAAGAACGGCGCTTATCTGGCGCTTGTGTTTCTTGTCGTTCAGGTGAGTTGTTTTCCGTTTCCGACATAATAGTTAGCTTCAGAGAATGAGATTAAGCAATAAATTCAAAATAGGCATTAAGAAAGTGGATGAAGTCTGTTGTACCGCAGAAGGCGATACTTTCTTCATCATAATAATGGAAGTCGTCTTCTAAAATTTCATCTGTTTCAATCGCAAGGTTATTGGCGCGAATCATCACTTCATCGGTATTGATAAAAAGCGTGTATTCGGAACCAATCAACGTGATTTCATCATTATTTTTAATCAGCTCACAGGCAGAAAGTGCGGTCAAAAACACTTGAGGATTTGACCGCACTTCTGAATTAAACCAATTGGCTAGCGCAATGTGTTCCATCGAACATTTGGCATGCACATTGCCTAGATAATGGGTAAATTGAAAATCCATATTAAATGCTGAATGAAGAACCACAGCCACAGGTGCTGGTTGCATTTGGATTGTTCACCACAAAACGAGAACCTTCCAATCCTTCAGTATAATCAACGGTGCCACCAATTAAGTATTGTAAACTCATTGGATCAATGACCAATTGCACACCGGATTTTTCAATAGTTAAGTCACCTTCATTAACTTTATCATCAAAGGTAAAACCATATTGGAAACCGCTGCAGCCACCACCGGTGATGTACACGCGTAATTTTAATTCGTTGTTTTCTTCTTCGCTAATTAAACTTTTTACTTTATTGGCTGCCGCATCAGTAAAAGTTAGCGGTACGGCTATATCTAAATCTGACATATCTCTATCCCCACTTTCCTAAAAATAATCTTTGTATTATCTAATAACCTGTTAATTCATTCAAGATTTTTCACGGAATTAGTGTTATTATATGCGAATAAATCAGAATTAAATAAGGAGAAATAATGGGCATTCCATTAAGAACTGAAGAAGAACTTGTTAAGTTGCGTGAAGCGTGTAAATTAGCGTCTGATGTTTTGGTTATGATCGAACCTTATGTAAAAGAAGGGGTGACCACAGGTGAATTGGATCGCATTTGTCATGATTACATGCTGAATGTACAAAAAGTGATTCCTGCTTGCTTAAATTATCATGGTTTCCCGAAAGCAACCTGTATTTCTATAAATGAAGTGGTTTGCCATGGTATTCCAAGCGACGATAAAAAATTAAAACAGGGCGATATTGTTAATATTGATGTGACCGTGATTAAAGACGGTTATTTCGGAGACAACTCTAAGATGTATGTCGTGGGTGAAACCAATATTCGTAGCCAAAAATTGGTTGAAGCCGCACAAGAAGCGCTTTATGTGGGATTACGTACGGTTAAGCCAGGTATTCGTTTAAATGAAATTGGTAAAGCGGTACAAAAATATACCGAAAGCCAAGGTTTTAGCGTGGTACGTGAGTATTGCGGTCACGGTGTGGGAACTGAATTCCACTGTGAACCGCAAGTATTACACTATTATGCCGATGATGGTGGTGTGATTTTAAAACCGGGTATGGTATTCACTATTGAACCAATGATTAATGCGGGTAAAAAAGAAGTACGCATTATGGGTGATGGTTGGACGGTAAAAACCAAAGACCGTAGCCATTCAGCGCAATATGAGCATCAAATTGTGGTTACCGAAAACGGTTGTGAAGTGATGACAATCCGTGACGAAGAAATTACGGAAGGTCGAATTCAACGTATGATGAATAATCTTTAAGTTCAGCTAAAAGCCTACGTATAGTGGGCTTTTTTTATAATTGTTTTGTTTGTGGAATACCTATGCTTTTTCCTTATCATTTCGATTCTCCACTCAAGCCAAGTGCGGTCAAAATTCAGCGTGAAAATTTGAAGGAATTGGAACGTCAGCACTTTACTGATTATTCCATTTTTAATCTGATCGTTAACCGAACACAATTTTGTGATGATTTGTTAAAACAGCTTTGGCAGCAATTTGAATTAGATAAAGCTAATCTTACCTTAATTGCAGTAGGTGGGTACGGAAGACAAGAAATGTTTCCTTTATCTGATTTGGATGTTCTTATTCTTTCAAAAGAAGAAAGAGGCGTTGAAACGGAAGAAAAAATTGCTCAGTTTGTGCAGTTCTTGTGGGATTGTGGATTCGACGTAGGGCATAGTGTGCGTTCTTTGAAAGAATGTGAAAAGGAAGGTAAACAAGACATTACTATTGCCACCAATTTGCTCGAGTCTCGTTATTTATCGGGAGATGTATCCTTTTTCAATGCTTTAAAGGAAATACTGAAAAAGCCAGATTTTTGGGCAGTAAAATCATTCTTTGATGCCAAAGTACAAGAACAAATTGAACGTTATCAGCGTTATCACAACACCAGTTATAATCTAGAACCCGATTTAAAATACAGTCCAGGTGGTTTACGGGATCTTCACCTTTTATATTGGATCGCCTTACGTCATACCGGAGAAATGACCCTTGATGGTATTTTGGAAAGCGGCTTTATTTACCCATCAGAACACCAACAATTATTAGAGAGCCAAGAATTTTTATTCAAAGTGCGGTTCGCCTTACACTTGAGTTTAAAACGTTATGACAACCGACTGCTGTTTGAGCGTCAAATCAAAGTGAGCGAGATGCTTGGTTTTGAAGGCGACGGGAACCGTGGTGTCGAAAAAATGATGAAACGTTTTTTCCAAGCTTTACGCACGATTTCTCGTTTGACCGATATCCTGATTAAGCATTATAAAGCGCATTTTTTATCTTCAAACGGGGAGGAATCAGTTCACCATTTGGATAACGATTTTGAAATAGTGAATCAAAGTTTGTGTTTACGCAAGGAGGACGTGTTTTTACGTTCACCGGATCGTATTTTGGATCTTTTTTTCTATCTTACGCAGCATGAACAAGCCGAAATTCATTCCTCAACATTACGTCAACTTCAGATTGCGTTGGAAAGTTTGACGAAGAAATTGTGTGATATTCCTGAAGCAAGGGAGAAGTTTATTCGGTTATTTAATCAACCAAAAGCGATTCAGCGAGCATTCCTCCCAATGCACCAATATGGTGTGTTAACGGCTTATTTGCCACAATGGCAGGGGATTGAAGGCTTGATGCAATTTGATCTCTTCCATATTTACACCGTGGATGAGCATACCTTGCGAGTGATGTTGAAATTGGAAAGTTTCTTAGCCGAAAATGAGGCAGAATCTCATCCCATTTGCCATCAAATATTTAGTCAAATTTCTGACCGCACTTTGCTTTATGTTGCCGCACTTTTCCATGATATAGCGAAAGGACGAGGGGGTGATCATGCGGAGTTAGGGGCTGAAGACATCGCTGACTTTGCTCGTTTGCATGGTTTTGATCGTCGAGAAATTGAAACAATGATCTGGTTGGTGAAAGAACATCTGCTCATGTCAATTACTGCACAGCGTCGAGATATTCATGATCCCGAAGTCGTGATGAACTTTGCAGAAAATGTGCAAAATCGTGTTCGTTTAGATTATCTTACTTGTCTGAGCGTTGCGGATATTTGTGCGACAAATGGCACATTATGGAATAGCTGGAAGCGTTCTCTTTTTGCCTCTTTATACGACTATACGGCGCAACAATTCCGACAAGGGATGGATTTGTTATTAGATAATGAAGAAAAAATCCTTGAAAATCGTCAATTGGCGTTGGCAATTTTATCCGAAGAAAAAACAGAATTATCGGAAGAGAAAATTTCAGCGTTGTGGCAACATTGCCCATCTGATTATTTCTTACGAAATAGTCCAAAACAAATTGCGTGGCATACCGAGTTATTAGCTGAATTTGATGGTGAAGTACTCGTTAAAATCAGTAACCGTTTTTCTAGCGGTGGGACTGAAATTTTCGTTTATTGTCCTGATCAAACTAATTTGTTTAATAAAGTGGTCTCAACCATTGGCGCGAAAAAATTCAGTATTCATGATGCGCAAATTTTAACATCCGATGATGGCTACGTATTCGATAGTTTTATCATCACAGAATTAAATGGTGAATTGGTTCGTTCAGAACGTCGCCGAGAATTAGAGATGGTATTAACCTCTGTTTTATTAGGCAAAAAATTGCCATCCATGTCTTTTGTTAATAATCGACAGTTGCAACATTTCACCGTAAAAACAGATGTACGTTTTTTGAAAGAAACTAAAAAGGAGCATACCGAATTAGAAGTGGTGGCTTTAGATAAACCTGGTTTATTGGCTCAAATCAGTCAAATTTTTACCGAATTAAAACTCAATATTTGTAATGCAAAAATCACGACTGTAGGGGAAAAAGCCGAAGACTTCTTCATTCTGACAAATGAAAACGGAATAGCATTAAGCGAAGAGGAAAGGGGATTGTTAGAAAAGGTGCTCTATGAACGTTTATAATATGAAATAAAAAAGTGCGGTTAAATTTAACCACACTTTTTATATTTTAAGCCACTGCGGCAAATGCAATATCAGCAGCAGTAAGCGTTTTTTCAATGTCTTCATTTGTATGTGCTAAAGACATAAAGCCTGCTTCAAAAGCAGAAGGTGCAAGATAAACGCCTTGATCGAGCATTTTGTGGAAGAACACTTTGAATTTTTCGGTATCACATTTCATGACTTCTGCATAAGAGGTAACTTGTTTTTGGTCAGTGAAGAAAATACCAAACATGCCGCCTACATGATTAATCACAAATGGTACATTGTGTTTTTGGGCTAATGCTTTTAAGCCATCACAAAGTTTAGTGGTTAATTCTGCAAGGTGTTGCTCGTTACCTGCTTTTTTCAATTCGGTTAAACAGGCTAAACCTGCCGCCATTGCAATCGGGTTACCTGAAAGAGTACCTGCTTGATAAACAGGGCCGGTTGGTGCGAGGTGTTGCATAATCACTTTTTTACCGCCAACAGCACCCACTGGCATACCGCCGCCAATGACTTTACCTAATGTGGTGAGATCAGGTGTTACAGCATAGTAAGCTTGTGCACCCGCAAGTGAAACACGGAAACCAGTCATGACTTCATCAATAATGAAAAGTGCACCATATTGGTCACAGATTTCGCGAATGCCTTGTAAGAAACCTTCTTTTGGCGGAATACAGTTCATGTTGCCAGCAACAGGTTCAATAATCACACAAGCGATGTCGTTAGGAAATTCTTCAAATAATTTTTTAACAGAATCAAGATTGTTATATTCTGCAGTTAAAGTGTGTTTTGCAAAATCTTCAGGCACACCTGGTGAGCTTGGTTGACCAAGTGTTAACGCACCCGATCCAGCTTTTACTAAAAGTGAATCAGAATGACCATGGTAACAACCTTCAAATTTTAGAATTTTGCTTCTATTAGTATAACCACGCGCAAGACGAATAGCAGTCATGGTTGCTTCAGTACCAGAGCTCACCATACGAACCATTTCAATAGATGGTACGAGCTCACAGACTAATTCCGCTAAATCAATTTCAGAGGGAGTTGGTGCACCAAAGCTTAAACCATTCTCTGCTGCTTTTAATACAGCATCTAAAATAGCAGGGTGATTATGGCCTAAAATCATTGGCCCCCAAGAACCCACATAATCGATATATTGTTTGCCTTCGGTATCATAAATATAAGCGCCTTTAGCTTTTTGAATGAATACAGGTGTACCACCTACGCCTTTAAAGGCACGAACAGGGGAGTTTACACCACCAGGAATAACGTCTTGTGCACGAGAGAAAAGTGCGGTTGATTTTGTCATGATTTTTAATCCTTATATTAAAAGTGGGCATATTGTACTAAAAAACTGAATTTGAGAAAAATCTTTGTGTGCTGATTTTTCTTTATGTTATCCTTTGCAAAAAATTTTTAGGATACAAATTATGCTAAGTCTTATTGTAACTTTCTTAGGAGCATTTTTAACCTTGATTGTGATGCGACCAATTGCGAATAAAATTGGCTTGGTTGATAAACCAAATTATCGTAAGCGTCATCAAGGTGCAATTCCACTGATTGGCGGTGTTTCTCTTTTTATGGGAAACCTTTGCTATTATTTGATGGAGTGGGATCAACTTCGTTTACCTTATCTTTATATATTCAGTATTTTTATTCTACTCGCAATCGGTATCTTAGATGACCGCTTTGATATTAGCCCTTTCTTGCGTGCAGGGATTCAAGCGGTACTTGCGATTTTAATGATCGACTTAGGCAATGTTTATTTAGATCATTTAGGTCAAATTCTTGGGCCATTCCAATTAACGCTTGGTTCTATTGGATTGATTATTACCGTATTTGCCACAATCGCGATTATTAATGCCTTTAATATGATTGATGGTATTGATGGATTGCTAGGTGGATTGTCTATTGTTTCATTTGCAGCTATTGGTATCTTAATGTTCCGTGATGGACAGATGGATATGGCATATTGGAGTTTTGGCTTAATTGTAGCGATTTTACCTTATCTATTATTAAACTTAGGAATTCCGTTTGGGCCAAAATATAAAGTGTTCATGGGCGATGCAGGAAGTACTTTAATTGGCTTTACTATTATTTGGATTCTACTTTTAAGTACGCAAGGGAAAGGGCATCCGATGAATCCAGTGACTGCACTTTGGATTATTGCTGTTCCTTTAATTGATATGGTGGCCATCATTTATCGCCGTTTACGCAAAGGAAAAAGTCCATTCCGTCCGGATCGTTTACACGTACACCACTTAATGGTTCGTGCAGGATTAACCTCTCGCCAAGCTTTTTTATTAATTACCTTCTTTGCGGCCATTTGTGCCGCAATCGGGATCTTAGGTGAAATCTTCTACATTAATGAATGGGCAATGTTTATTGCATTTATTGTATTATTCTTCCTTTATGCTTATTCAATTACAAAAGCATGGAAAATCACTCGTTGGGTACGAAGAATGAAACGTCGAGCACGTCGTAACAAGAAATAAATTAAATAAAGAGGATAGCAATTTGCTATCCTTTTTTACGTTTTAGCATTAAAAATAAACGAATGCATAATAAATTCTATACAAATTGAACAAAAATTTATCTTTTGATATTTTTTTTCAAAAAAGTGCTAGACAAGGTATTTAGAAATCATTAATATACGCCCCGCAACGACGCAGTAACGCGTTCGTAGCTCAGTTGGATAGAGCGTTGGCCTCCGGAGCCAAAGGTCGCAAGTTCGAATCTTGTCGAGCGCGCCAGAAGTCAATGCGGTACAACTAATCAATGGTGGCTATAGCTCAGTTGGTAGAGCCCTGGATTGTGATTCCAGTTGTCGTGGG
>OBUR01000165.1_pt1 | contig 31655 bp, 26 predicted proteins | sample 1475951 | NCBI WGS metagenome assembly OBUR01 (sample SAMEA2579957, study PRJEB22360) | human gut metagenome
CTTTAATATAATTAGCAAAGAAAATTTAGAGTTTTATATGAATAATAAAGATGTTTTAGATAGTAATAATAATATTTTAAGCAATTATAATTTAACTAATTATATAGAAGATGAATATTTATATTAAAAATATTTAAAATAATTTTTGTCAATATTTTGAAAAAAGATATTGACAAAAGTATTTGAAAACGTTATTATAAAATTAAGATAATTATTTAAGATTTAGTGTGGTAGGATTGATAAAAGCCTAAATTAAATGTGTTTATTTGTTCATTTAATTTAGGCTTTTTATTGTTTTATTATATTTTATTTAGTTAAGGTTACATCCATTTGAGGATATGGAATAGTTATGTTTTCCTCATCAAATCTTAATTTAACTTCCTCTAATAAGCTAAAATGAACCTTCCAATAATCTTCTTGTTTAGTCCAAACTCTAACAGTAAAATCTATAGAGCTTGCAGCATGTTGGCTTATACCTACAAATGCTTCAGGTGTTTTTAAAATCAACTCATTTTTATTTATAATATCCCAAAGAACATTTTTAACTTTGATTATGTCGTCATCATATCCAACGCTAAATACTAAATCAACTCTTCTAGTATCCTTTGATGAATAGTTTATAAGACTTCCATTAGCTAGTGTACCATTTGGAATAAGTATTTCCTTGTTATCTGGCGTTACTAGATGAGTATAGAACACAGTTATTCTTTCAACAGTTCCAGAATATCCTGAGGCTTCTATAAAATCATTAACTCTAAAAGGTCTTAATAAAAGAATTATTACTCCACCAGCAAAATTAGATAAACTTCCTTGTAAGGCAAGTCCAACTGCTAAACCTGCTGAAGCTATAAGAGCTGCTAGTCCAGCTATATCAAATCCAACATAACTCATTAGGGTTATAACTAGAAGAACTTTTAGAGACACCTCTGAAAAAGCTTCTGCAAATGATGTTAATGTAGGATCTACATTTCTACTTTTCATTATATTAGCTAAAATCTTAATTACTTTATTGATAATTTTCCATCCAATATAAAGTAGAATTAAACCAATTATTAATTTAAAGCCATTAGTTGTAATCCAAGATAAAAGCTTCTCGTACATCTTACTAAGATCAAACTTCATTGATAAACCTCCTATAAATTATTACTTATTACTAAAGCAAAATATATTATAAATTTTCTTTCGACAAATATCAACTAAAAAGAAGGGATGTCCATAGATAATAAGTTATGCTTTAGTAACATATACTATGCTAAAAATTAAATTTCTTTAGTAAATAAATTAACTATTAAAAATAATAATGAATTTATGTTTATAAATTTTAAAATTAGGGAAGTATATAAGGTGAAAAGACCTTATAAAAACCATAGTTTTGGGCAGAACTATGGGGTGGCATTACTAGGGAAAGAGCTATGGATACTCCATAGCTCTAATTTTATATAATATTTATATTAAAAGAAATATGAAATTAAAGGATAAAGTCATATAAAAAAGGGCTTATACCAAAGTAACTTAGTAACAAAACTTCTAAAATGTATCTTAAGAAATTATGAGATTCAAGCCATTCTATAGATTATATAACATTGGGAGTAAGCACTATAGATTTTCAATTTAATAATTCTCAAGATGTTTATAAGTTTTATATTTAAGTTTTTGATATAATCCCTTTTTCTAATATATTTTTAGGAGTATAAATTATCTATTAAATTTTATAAAGTCTAATTCATTTGAAATTGCTATGTTATAAACATAAGAATTAGCAACTTCATTTATGAATCTTTCTTTCATTTCTTCGTTTAATTCAATATTGTTAAGTTTATTATGATAGTTCATAACGAAACCTTTCATTTCAGGTCCATCACTTAAAGTTTCATATTTATAGTAATTTAATCCTTCTTCATCTATTTTATATAAATCTTTTACCATACCATAGATTGTTCTTCCACCAAATAAATCTGCAAGATATCTAGTATAAGCATGTGCTACTAAAAGTTCAGGAGCAGTTTCGCCTATTTCATTTATTCTAGCAACGTAAGCTCTTGTAGAAGCTAATGGTTTCATTGTATTTAAATTTTCTCCTAATAAGAATTTTAAATCTTTAAGTATAGCTTCAGCACGATAAATTTCAGGAAGTACAAAGTCTTTAACTACTTTGTTATCTTTACATTTTTCTAAGTTCACTTCTATTGCGTTATAAACTTCGTAAAGATTATAAAGATATTCAGCGTAGCTTTCAGTAGAAGCTTTTCCTTCTAATAATCTTTTTAAGAATCCTGTTTTTTCAGCTACAGCATGTAAATCGTTACTATTGTTTTTTATATCCATCATAAATGAATTCATTGAAATCACCTCATAAATCTATTTAAAATTTTAATATGTTAAAGTTTTAATATCTATTTTATAAATTCAATATACTATTTAAAAATATCATAATCAAATATTAGATTTTATGAATTAGTTTCATCAAATAATTATTTTTTATACAATTTAACAATAAAATATATATTTTTTTGAAAGTTAAGCCAACAATTATTTGAGAATAATTATTATTAATAAAAACACTAGAATTTTATTAATAATATAAATTTAAAATAGCAATTTATTCTATAAAATATTTATCAAAATCTTATTAAATATAAATTGGGTTTAGTATAATGTTTATAAGGATTAAAGTTAGAAATAATCTTATGTAAAGAGGAAAGTTTCTATAAATTTAAAAAGGTGTTAGGAGAGATGCGGAATGAGGATACTTCACACTGCTGATTGGCATTTAGGAAAAAACTTAGAAGGATTAAGTCGTATGGATGAGCAAGAACGATTTTTAGAGGATTTTGTTCACATAGTAAAAGATAATAATATAGATTTAGTTATTATAGCAGGGGATGTATATGATTCTAGTAATCCGCCAGCTAGGGCAGAAAAAATGTTTTATGATACCTTAAAAAAGATATCAGCTAATGGGGAGAGGATGACTTTAGTTATTTCAGGGAACCATGATAATCCAGAAAGATTAGTGGCTGCAGGTCCCTTAGCAAGAGAACATGGAATAATCATGGTTGGAACTCCTAAGAGCATAGTTGAAGTAGGGGAATATGGAAGAAATAAAGTTTTAAATTCAGGAGAAGGATTTATTGAATTAGATATAAATGGAGAAAAGTCTGTAATATTAACTGTTCCATATCCAAGTGAAAAGAGATTAAATGAAGTTTTATATGGTGCAATGGATGAAACTTGTGAGAGAATAAAAAGTTATAGTGATAGAATAAAGCTTTTATTTGATTCTCTTAAAGGAAATTTTAAAGAAGATACAATTAATTTAGTAGTATCTCATCTTTTTGCAACGGGAGCAGAAAATACTGGTTCAGAGAGAAATATAGAGCTTGGAGGAAGTTTCATTGTTGATAAGGAATGTTTCCCAGAAGAAGCCCAATATATTGCTTTAGGGCATATTCATAAGCCTATGATTCTACCAGGAACTAATAAAAAGATAAGATATGCAGGTTCACCACTTCAATACAATAAAAAAGAAATAAGCTTTGAAAAAAAGTGTTTCATTGTAGATGTTAAAGCAAATGAGGAGGCAAATATAGATGAAATAAAATTTGATGTGTACAAGCCTATAGAAGTTTGGAAGTGTGATAGCATAGATGAAGCGATTTACAAATGTGAAGAAAATAAAGATAGAGAATGTTGGGTTTATTTAGAAATAAAGACAGATAGATATATAAGAGAAGATGAAATAAAGGCTATGAAGAAGCTTAAAGGGGATATTATTGAAATTATTCCTAAGATAACACTAGATGAAGTTGAAAATGATGAAAGAAGTTTTTCAGAAAAATCCTTTCAGGAATTATTCACTGACTTTTATGAAAAGGAAAGAGGGGTTAAGCCAGAGGAAGATTTATTAGAGCTTTTACTTAATATAGTTAAAGAGGAAGGAGATGAAGAAAATGAAACCAATTAAGCTAGAGGTTAAGGGATTAAATAGTTTTATAGATAAGCAAGTTGTTGAATTTGATAAGTTAACAGAGAGAGGGCTTTTTGGTATTTTTGGACCTACTGGAAGTGGAAAATCTACAATTCTAGATGGAATAACCCTTGCTTTATATGGCGATATTGCAAGAAAAAGCTCAAACTATATAAATACTAACTGTGATGGTGTTTATGTAAGTTATGAGTTTCAAATAACAGGTAATGAAGTAAAAAGGTATAGAGTTGATAGGGAATTTAAAAGAGATAATAAAAGTGGTGGAATAAGAAATAAAAGTTCAAAGATAATTGATATAACAGGCGGAGTTGAAAATGTACTAGAGGAAAAGGCAAAGGCTGTAACTTCAAAGTGTGAGGAAATTATAGGGCTAAAATTAGATGATTTTATGAGGACTGTTGTTCTGCCACAAGGGAAATTTAGTGAGTTTCTTAAGCTAGAAGGAAAAGAGAGAAGAAATATGCTTGAGAGATTATTTAATCTTAGAAAATATGGGGATGATCTTTCTAGTAAGCTTAGTTTGGAAATAAGAAAAGAAAAAGATAAGATGAATGTCTTAGAAGGACAATTAAAGGGGTATGAAGGAGTTAGTGAAGAAGCTTTAAAAGCAAAGGAAGAAGAAATTAATGAAATTAACTTAAGTATTAAAAATAAAGAAGAGTTATTAAATAAGATAAAAAAAGAATTTGAGGAAGCGGAAAAAGTTTGGAATACTCAAAAAGAACTTTATGACAAAAGAATTGAAGAAGAGAGTTTAGTAAGTAGAAGTGAGGAAATAAAATCTTTTAAAGAAAGGGTTGAAATTTCAAGTAAGGCAGATAATGTAATAGTATTTATAAATAATCTTGAAGAGATTTTAAAGGAAATAAATAAGGAGGATTTAAAACTTAATGAGTTAAATAAGAAATTAGAGGAACTTACAAATTTAAGAGAAGAAAATAAGCTAAAGTTTGAAGAGGTTTCTAAAAAGAAGGAAGAAAAATTACCTGACTTAAGATTAAAGAAGGAAAAATTATTAGAAAGCCAAAAGGAAAGAGAGATACTTTTTCAAATAAAGGCTGATGGGGTTAAATTAAAGGAAGCTTGTAAGAAGATTTTTGAGGATAGAAGTAAATGTGATACTAAATTAAATTCTATAGAAGAAAATGAAAAGAGATTAAATGAAGAATTAAAAGAAAAGGAAGAGAGAAAAGAAGAACTTTTTGTCCATGAAGAATTTAAAAATAAGATTAATAGTGGATTATTTATTTTAAATTCTTATGAAAGCTTAGATAAACAATTTAATGAGATAAAGAGTGAAGAAATTGAATTAAAGAAATATATAAAAAATCTTATAGAGGATAAAGAAAAGTCAGAGAATGATTTAAAAGTAAAGGTAGAAAGTTTAAGTAAGACAAGGGATAAACTAGAAAGTCTTTTAAAGGAAACACCAGGGGATAGTAATTCTATTTTAGAAAAACAAATAAAACTTGGAGAGTATAGAGAGAAGCTTAATAAATATAAAGAGATAAAAAAATCATTAGAAGAATCTTTAAAGACTAAAAATAATTTTGAAGAAAAACTTAAAGCTTTTGAAAATCAAAAATTATTATTAGAAAAAGAGGTAAGAGAGCTTAAGGAGTATATAAATAAGGTTAAGGTTGAAGAACTAGCTCATAAACTTAGGGAGAACTTAGTAGAGGGGGAATGTTGCCCAGTTTGTGGATCAACTCATCATGAACTTAATAAGGTTGAGAAAATTAATTTAGAGGAATCACATGAAAAAACAATTTTATTAGAAAGCAAGGAAGAAAAATTAAAAGAGCTTATTTTAGAATTCTCAAAAATAGAAGCTACTTTAGAATATGAAAATAAGAAAATTGAGGAATTAAATATTTCCATAGAAGAAGTAGGAGAAGTTAATGAGGAGAGATTAAAATCCTTAGAAGAAGAGTTTAATACCTTAAAAGATAAAATAGAGGAGTTTAATCTTAAAAAAGAAAATCTAGAAAAAGATTTAGAAAAATTATCTTCAATAAGGCTGAGGTTATTTTATGTGAAAAAATAGTTAGAGAAAAAGAAATAGCTTCAAGGGTAAAGGAATTAGATAAGGAGTTAAAATTAAAAAATTCTGAGCTTAATTCCATAAAGAATGAACTAAAGATTGAGGATATTAAACTAGAAAATGAGTTGATATTAAAAAAAGAGAAAGAAAAAAATCTATTAGAGAAAGAGATTAGAATATTAAGAACTCAGTTAGAAGAATCAAATAAGATAAAGGATGAATTAAGAGAAAAAAGAGATGAATTAAGGGAGGATTACTTAAGTCAAAAATCCTTATTAGATGGTAAAGTAGAAGTTTATAGAGAAAAGGAAAGAATGATTAAAGGATATTTAAAGGGCTTAATTGATGAAGCTTTACCTATTGAAAAAATAGATATAAAAGGCTTATTAGAAGATTTACAATTAGAGATTGATTATATAGAAAAGGCTTATTTAAATCTAAGTGAGGAAAAAGAAAAACTAGAAAAAGCCTTTAATAATATGAATCAAGAGGTAGCCGTTACTAAGGAAAGAGTTAATTCATTAAAGCTTAGAAAAGAAAATGAGGAGAAAAAAGTAAACTTAGCTTTAGAGGAAGAAGGATTTAAGACAATATTAGAGGTTAAAGAGGGTATTTTATCTAAGGATGAAAAGGAAAAATTAAAAATATTAATTGAAGAATACCATAATAACTTTATTAAGGTTAGGGCAAATATAGAATTATTAATTAAAAAGTTAAATGGAAAGAGTTTAACAGAAGAAGAATGGACAAGGGTTCTTCAGGAGAAAAATAATACTGAAAAAGAATTAAAGGAAATTGAAGAATTAAAAATTAGACTTGTTACTGAAAGTGAGTCTATAAAGAAAAAACTTGAAGAACAAAGGGATATACTTCATATTAAAGCTAAACAAGAACATAAGCTTGCACTTTTAAGTGATTTAGAAAAATTGTTTAAAGGAAAGAAGTTTGTAGAATTTATTGCAGCAAATCAATTAAAATATATATCCATAGAGGCCTCTAAAAAGCTTAAGGATATAACAAATGGAGTTTATGGATTAGAGGTTGATGAAAATGGTAAGTTTATAATAAGAGATTATAAAAATGGAGGTGCAGAGAGAGATGCCTCAACTCTTTCAGGGGGAGAAACCTTCCTAGCTTCCTTAGCCTTAGCATTATCACTTTCATCACAAATTCAGTTAAAAGGAACAGCCCCTTTAGAATTATTCTTCTTAGATGAGGGCTTTGGAACTTTAGATGATAATCTTTTAGATGTGGTTATGAGTTCCTTAGAAAGACTTCATCACGAAAGACTATCTGTAGGTATAATAAGCCACGTTGAATCTATAAAAAACAGAGTTCCAGTTAAGCTTATATTAACACCGGCAGAGGCAGGAATAGGTGGAAGCAAGGTTAAAATAGAGAGAAGTTAAATTAAAATCAAAAGAGCTTAATAAATAAGCTCTTTTGATTTAATATTTAAAAAGATTTTAAATTTAGTTAAAGAGATTTATATATTTATTATTAGTTTTATATAATAGGTCTTCAAAATAAATCTTGTAAAATCATTGATGTGGTTATTAATAGGAGTATTTATAAAAAATAGAAATTATTTTTCTTATGAATAAAGTGATTATGAAGTAATTTGTTACATAAAATTCCTAATTTGGAGTTATTATATTATTTTCTTTGAAATAAAATAATTTTTCGAAAATATTTACAAAATCTTTTTATGTTTAAGGTTGAAATATATTAGATTAGAATATAAAATTTATCTTAAGATTGGCATGGGTTAAAGGTTTAAATCAATTTAACTGAGATTAGGAGAGGGATAAAAATGAAAATACTTATAATTAATTGCGGAAGTTCATCATTAAAATATAAATTAATTGATATGGCTAATGAAAAGGATATCATAGAGGGTATAGTTGAGAGAATAGGACTTGATCAATCTAGATTAGTCCAAAAAAATGAATTGAGAGAAATATATATATTAGAAAAAGAAATAAAAGATCATAAAGAGGCTATAGATATAGTTTTAAACACTTTAGTGGATCCAAAGGTTGGAGTTATTGAATCTATTGATGAAATTACAGCAGTAGGTCATAGAGTAGTTCATGGGGGAGAAAGATACTCTTCTTCAATAATCATAAATGAAGAAGTTATAAAATATTTAGAAGAGTGCAGTAAATTAGCTCCACTACATAATCCAGCAAATATAATTGGAATAAGAGCATGTCAAAGTCTTATGCCAAATAAAGAAATGGTAGCTGTATTTGATACAGCCTTTCATGGAACATTACCAGAAAAAGCTTATATATATGCAATAGATTATGCTTTATATAAAGATCATAAAATTAGAAAATATGGATTCCATGGAACTTCACATAAATATGTATCTCATAAGGTTGCAGAAACTATGGGAAAAGATATAAAAGATTTAAAAATAATTACATGCCACCTAGGAAATGGTGCAAGTATATCAGCAATTAAAGGTGGAGAGTGTATAGATACAACTATGGGATTCACTCCACTTGCTGGGATTCCAATGGGAACTAGATCAGGTAATATAGACCCATCAATAATTCCTTTTTTAGTTGAGGAATGTGGATATACTATAGAAGAGGTTTCTGAATCCTTAAATAAAAAATCAGGAGTTTTAGGAATATCAGGAGTTAGTTCAGATTTTAGAGATATAGAAGATGCCGCTTCAAATGGGGACAAGCGTGCACAATTAGCATTAGACATATTCCACTATAGAATAAGAGCTGAAATAGGTTCATTTATAGTAAATATGGGTGGTGTAGATGTAATAGTATTTACTGCAGGTGTAGGTGAAAATTCACCTGAAACTAGAGAAGAGTGTTTAAAAGATCTAGAATTCTTAGGATTAACTTTAGATAAAGAAAAAAATAAAGTTAGAGGAAAACTTGCGGAAATATCACAAGCTGATTCAAAAATTAAAGCATATGTTGTTCCAACAAATGAGGAATTAATGATAGCTAAGGAAACTGTGGAATTAATAGGTAAATAATTTGTTTAGAAAAAGTATTATTGATATTTATTTAAGAAAGAATATTATAAATTAAGTTTAAAGTAATATTAAAACTAAAAATTATAATAAATAAAAGTTGAGAATGTATGGATTTTATGTGAAAATAAATTTCTTACATTCTCATTTTTTTATAACATATAGTTACGTATTCAATTATGAAAAATAATTTTTATAGATTACTATAATATTTTTCTATTTTAATATCTGTTTCATAATCTATTATTTAATAAGTGAACAAGTGTGTTTTCTTTTAATCCTAAATTCCTAGAGTTTTAAAAGTTAAGTGCTAAATTAAAATTATTTTAAAGTAAAATATAGTAAATTTTGAAAATTATATTCTTTTATTGTATAATATTTTTATGAAATTTATGTTACTTTTGTTTAAAATTTATTTTATATACAGATAGGAGTTTTTATGGGATTTATTGTATTTTGTTTGATAGCATACTTTGTAATATCTCATTTGTCAAATAAGAAAGATGTTAGTGGAAATAAAGCTAATAGTAATTGTCCATATTGTAATGCAGCTTTTTACTTAACTGAAAATGGAGATTTTAATTGTTCAAATTGTGGTCGTTTATTCAAATATAGAGATGGTATTGTGTATAGGCAGGATGAAAGATTACCTATTGTAGTTGAGTTAGCATGTACACTTTTTACAATATTATGTAAAGCTGATGGGGTTGTAACAAAAGATGAAGTTTCAATAACTAAAGAACTACTTGAAAAAAATTTTGGATTAGAAGATAAAGATATGAAAATGGCTATAGATATTTTAAATAAGTCTAAAAGTAAGCCATATACTAAAACCATAATAAATGATTTAAATAATATTTTTAATAATTATGATTTTTCTAAGACAGATGCCGAAGACTACAAAGAACTTATACTTAGATGTGCTATGATTATAGCATTTTGTGATGATGGAGAACCTTCTAATAATCAAAATAAAATATTAGACGATATTGTTAGTATATTTAATATATCTGCTACTAAATATACAAATTTATTAAATTATTTTAGAGATAACTGTATTGAAAAAAATAAAAATGATTATTATGAAATATTGGGGGTTTCAGAAGGAGCTAGTAAAGAAGAAATTAGAGCTGCTTTTAGAAAATTAAGTAAATTATATCATCCGGATAGATATTCATCTAAAGATCTTCCTCCTGAAATAATAAAAGAATTTGAGGAGAAGTTAGCAAAAATAATTGAAGCTTATGAAGCATTAAAATAAACGAAATTAATTTTAAAAATATATAATAAAAACAATAACTTTAAATTAGAGATATTAGGTAGCTTGAAGTTATTTTAATTAGATATTACTGGAAATAATGATTTCCAGTAATATTTTTTTTAGAATTAGTAGTAAGTATTATTATAAATATAATAAGTGGAGTTTACCATTATAGTTTTAGTCTATTTATAAAAGTTATAATATCTTTAGTAATTACTTTACACATCTATTTTCTAAAAAATATTTAAGTTTACAAACCTTTTTTATAGTTATCCTCTCTGTATTTTAAGGGAGTTAGACCAGTAAATTTTTTAAATACTGTGCAGTAGTAACTTTGATTACTAAATCCAACTTTATGTGCAATATCCAAAAGTGAGAGGTTAAAATCCTTAAGTAAGTCCTTACTCTTTTCGATTCTGTAATTATTTAAAAAGTTTATAAATGTTTGGCCTGTTTCGCTTTTAAATATATTACAGAAGTAGGACTTATTTATTTTAAATTCTGTGCAAAGAGAGTCTATAGTAATTTCTTCTGCGTAATTCTTTTCTATAAAATCTATAGCTCTTCCTACATAAGGAGAATATGAAATTGAAAAATTATCTTTAAGTTTTTCATCTAAGATTATTTTCAATAGAGAATTATAATACTTAAGACAACTTTTAGTCTTTAAAGGTATTTTATAAAGTTCTAAGTCATCATTAGAATTTTTTAAATCCTCTTTTAAATATAAGGGACCTATTATGAAAATTAAGTCTTTATCAATTGATTTATAATTAAACAATGAATAAAAAGATATATTATTTTCAAAGGTAATTATTAGTGAGTCATTATGATCATGTTTTAAATATGAGCGTTCAAACTTGCTATTTAAGTTCAAGTCATTAAATATGTAATCATAAAAAGAAGAGTAACCCACCTCAGAAAGAATATTCATATTATTATCTACAGCTCTTATTGGAATTTCACAGCAGTTATAAAAATCTATAAGAACTGATTTTAAAAAAATCACACAAAATCCTCCTTTTTAAACTTAATATATTAAAAAAAATCTTAATATAGAGAAAAACAATTATAAAAATCTATGATAATATAAGTATGTTAACATTATTGATAATCATTTTCAATAGGAAAAGAAAGTCAAAAGGGGGATTAACTTTGGGAAGAAAGAAAATTAATAAAATTTTAGGTTATGCACTTGTAACATCTATGTTAGTTGGAGTAGGAGCGGATACTGTATATGCAGCCACTAATATTAATAGTGGAACTGCAATTGTGCGTTCAGAAGGACTTAGAGATGGAATATATGAAGCTAATAATGTAACTTCATATGTTGAAGAAGGAAATTCTACAGGCGAAAATATGGCAAGAAATGCTGTAGGAGAAAAAACAAAGTTTAGGATTGAAGATGGCAAAACATTAATGACTGTTTACTTTAATAGTAGTTTATATGGATTTATGAACAATATTGAAGTTAGCGCTGGAGGAGAAGCTTTAAAGATAGAAGAAAATAAAGATGATAAATCAATAACATTTGAAGTACCATCACCTGATACAAAGGTAAAAATAGGATTATTCATAACAATGATGGGAAGAAAGGTTGAGCTTTTCTTAGTTAATGATATGAATACTGTTAATTTATTAGATGAATCACCTACTATAAATAATGCTAAGGATATTAGTGTTACTCAAGGTGATGCTATTGATTTATTATCTGGAGTTATTGGAACTGATAAGGAAGATTCTAATTTAAAAGTTGAGATAAGTGGAGATACATCATTTGTAAAAGATGGAAAAGCTGAGATTCCTGGAGTATATCCAATAACTTATAAAGTTACAGATTCATCAGGGCAATTTGATGAAAAAACAGTAAATGTTACAGTTAATAAAAAAACAACTTTAGGGGATGGAAGTTATACCCTTAAGAATACAGTTCAATATGTTGGACAAGGAAACATGGAAACAGGAAATTCCATGGCTAGAAAAGTGTTATCAGATGATTCAAGAATTGATATATCAAATGGAAAAAATACAGTTACATTAACTTTTAATAGTGAATTATATGCTTTCTTAAAGAATTTCAATGTAACAGTTGATGGAGAAAAAGTAGAAGCAGAAGTAAATAAAGATAATAGAACTATAAAGTTTAATATACCTGATTTAAATTCAGATATTGTTGTATCTACACTAGTTAGTATGATGGGGAAAGAAGTTAGTTTTAAAACTACTTTAAATTATGATACAGCTAAGAAATTAGAAGATAATTTAGAAGATAATAATAAGCCTGGTAATGAAGATAATGAGAATATTCCAGGTGAAAATGAGAATAGTGGAAATCAAGATAATTCAGGAAATACTAACTCAGGAAGCAATGGAAGTGCAAATGAAGATAAAGAAAATGAAAGTGAAGGAAGTTCAGGAGAAATAGTAGATGCAAATCAATTAAAGAATGGTATCTATAATATAAAAAATGATGTTTCATACATTGGTGATGGAAATCAAGATGTTGGAAATGATATGGCAAGAAAAGCTCTATCTAAGAATAGTAAATTAGAGGTAAAAGATGATAAAAAAATTCTTACACTAAAGTTTAATGAAGAGCAGTTCTCATTCTTTAAGGATTTTAGAATAACTGTAAATAGTAAAGATGTGGTAGCAACGCCAAATGAAGCTGATAGAACAATATCTTTTGAGATACCAAGTCTTGATGCCGATATAGTTGTTACAGCCTTTGTAAGTGTAATGGGTAGAGATGTAAGCTTTAAAACAATACTTAATAAGGGAACTTTAGAATTAGTCAGTGGAGAGGACAAACCTGCCATAGAAGAAGAGAATAAATCAGAAGAAAGTAACGGTACAAGCTCTTCTAATAATGGAAGTTCAGCTAATGAAGAAAATAGTACAGTTACAGAAAATAAAGTTACTAAGGGAAAACTTTACACAATAGAAAACAAAGTTGTTCATAAAAGTCAGACTGGTGTTGATATGGCAAGAAAATATTTAAACAAAATATCTGACTTAGAAGAAATTGATGGAAAAACTTATTTAACATTAACATTTACTGGTCAAGAGTTTATGAAAGACCACAAGATAACTGTAAATGGTAAAGATGCTAACTATAAAGTTGTATCTAAGAATGGTGATTCAATTAAATTAAGATTTGAAATTCCTAATTTAGATGCAGATATTAAAGTAAGTTTATATGTAATACCAATGGGAAGAAATGTTGAGTTTAATGTAGAACTTTTAAAAGATACTAAAAAGTTTGTAAAAGACTTTACTGTATCAAGTTTACCACAGACTGGTTCACCAATAGGAGGAAACTCAGTTGCATTATTAGGAATGGCAATGATGGGAGCTTCTATGTTTATTAGAAAAAGAGAAGAGTAAAAGCAGTTTAGTTTGAGAGGATTTCCTCTCAAACTATTTTTAAACAAATGGAGGGAAATTAGATGAGATTTTTAAAACCTGTTTTATTAGTTATGTTGACACTTTTTATTTCCTTAACAGGAGTTTTTGGAAGTGTTGATGTACTAGCAAATGAAAACTTAGAAAATGGAATATATGATGTTAAAAATGATGTTTATCATGATTCAGATATAGGGATGTCAATGTCTAGAAGCTATTTAAATGACACTATGCAGCTTAAAATTTTAGGGGATGAAACAGAATATACTATAGGTTTTTCAGGAACAGAATATATGGAAAACTTCAGAATCTTAGTAGATGGTAATGAGGGAAATGCTGAGATTGTTGAGGAAGATAAAGAGAATGGAACTATAAAACTAAAAGTTAAGGTTCCTAATAAGGATTCAGAGCTAGAGGCGAAAATATATGTAGGACCTATGGAAAGAGATGTTCAATTTAAGGTAATTCCAAAGTTTGATACTTTAACTCTTGTTGAGAAGTTAGAAGCACCTAAAGTGGAAAACAAGGAAAGTAGCAATGAAAATCTTTCTGATGAAACTGGAAAAAGTGAAGATGCTATAAGCGAAGCAACAGGTTTAGCAAATAATAAGAATATGTTCATTTATATTGGTGGCGGAATTATAATAGTTGCTTTAATAGTTTCCTTAGTAATATTTAAAAGGAAAAAGTAACATGAGAAATAAACTAGCTAAAGGATTATTTATTTTAGGTTTAGTTATAGTTTCTACAGTTCTTATAGGAAAACTTTATAAAAGTAGTGTTGAGAAAAAAACTTTAGAAGAGTTTAAGGAAAAGTTTAATTATTCAGAAGAAGAGAAGAAAAAGACTTTAGAAGAAATAAAAAATGGAGATGGAATAGCTTTAATAGATATAGAAAAAATAGGTGTACATACAGTTATTGCTGAGGGTAGTACCTTAGATGTGTTAGAAAATAACATTGGTCACTTTGAAAATACTGCTATGCCAGGCGAAAATGGAAATTTTAGTATTGCAGGACATAGAAATACTATAAATAATGAGGTCTTTAGAAATATAGACAAGCTTCAAGTAGGAGATGAAATAAAAATCACAACTTTAACTGACATATTTCAGTATGAAATTAATGAGATTTTTGTCACCTCACCTAGTGATACTGATGTTTTGAATCAAAATTTAGATGAGAAAACAATGACCATAGTTACATGTACAAATAGAGGAAAAGACAGATACATAGTTAAAGCAAAATTAATAGGTTAGTGGAGGGAAAATAGTGTTTTTAAAAAAGGGTATAGCTTTAAGTTTAATATGCCTTTTAGGCTTTGGAGTTATGGGATGTTCAAATAACTCTGGAGAATCAAAGGAAAGTTTAAAAAAAGAAAATGGAGAAGAGATTGTTGTGGCAACCTCTGTTGCTGTAACAGAAATATTAGATGAATTAGGAGTAAAGGTAAGTGGAGTTCCAACTAGTTCTTATGATTTGCCTGAAAGTACTAAAGATGCGGTTAAAGTTGGTAATCCCATGAATCCAGATTTAGAAATAATAAAATCTTTAAATCCAGATGTTGTAGTATCTGTAGATACTTTAGGAGAAGATTATAAAAAACTATTTACTGATAACAATATACCTAGTGAATTTATAGATTTAACTACATTAGAAGGATTAAAAACAAGTATATCAACTTTAGGTGAAAGATTTAATAAGAAAGAAAAAGCAAATGAAATATTAAATGAGCTTAAAGTTAAGGAAGATGAGTTTTCAAACTTATCTAAAGAAGAAAAAAAGGATGTTTTATTAGTATTTGCAGCACCAGGAAGCATGATGATTGCTACGCCTTCATCTTACATAGGAAATTTAGTTGATAAGGTGGGAGCAAATAACATAGTTAAAGATGATAAAAAGCCATTTGTTTCATATAGCAATGAAGAAATAGTAAAGCTAAATCCAGATATGGTATTAGTTATGACTCATGGAATGCCTGAACAAGCTAAAAAAATGGCTGAAGAAAAATTTGCTTCAGATCCAGCGTGGAGCAGAATTGAAGCTGTTAAAGAAGGAAAGGTCTATTACTTAGAAAATGGGTACTTTGGTATGAGTGCAAACCTAAAAGTAACAGAATCTTTAGATAAGTTAGGTGAAATAATATATGGTGAAAAATAATAAGTTAAAAAGCTTATATATAGGTTTATCAATATTAATAGTTTTAATTTTAATGATAGTTTCTTTAAAGCTAGGAAGTATTGATATAAGTTTTGGTGAACTAATAAAAGGGCTTTTAAGTGGAAGTAATGAAGGAAATATAGGAATAATAAAAGATTTAAGGATGCCGAGAGTCATTATAGCTGCTTTAGTTGGAGGAAATCTTGCATTGGCAGGGGTATTACTTCAGGCAGTAATAAGAAATCCATTGGCTGATCCTCAAGTAACAGGAATATCTTCTGGAGCATGCTTAGTATCATTAATATTTATAATATTTATGCCAGCTTCAGGATCAATAAGACCAATAGTAGGTTTCTTTGGAGGGCTTGTTTCTTGTATAGTTGTGTATTTAATGGCTTATAAAAAAGAGTTAGATACTATGAGAATAGTCCTTGCAGGGGCTGCTATAAATGCTCTTTTAGGAGGGCTATCACAAATATTAACTATAGGTAGTGGCATAGGTGCAGGGAATATACAATCTTGGATAAGTGGAAGCTTAGCTGCCACCTCATGGGATGAAGTTAAAATTTTATTTTTATATTCAATAATAGGAATGGGTTTTGCATTAATTTTAGCTAAATCATGTAATGTTATAGTTTTAGGAAATAAAAATGCAAAAAGTTTAGGTTTTAATTCAGATTTACAAATGATTCTTATAACGGTGGTAGCTGTATTTTTAGGGAGTGTATCAACGGCTATTGTAGGTATTATTTCCTTTGTTGGATTAGTTGTACCACATATTTGTAGAATATTAATTGGCTCTGATCATAGATATTTGATTCCTTTTTCAATATTTGTTGGAGGAGCATTAGTCTTACTTGCAGATACAATAGGAAGAATGCTAGTAAAGCCATATGAAATACCAGCAGGAATAATTATGGCAGTTATTGGAGCACCGTTCTTCTTATATCTACTAAGAAGGAGTGATATGTAGATGATTAGAGGGAAAAAATTATCATTCAATTACAAGGGAGAAAAAAATATCATTAATGATTTAAATATAGATATAAAAGAGGGAGAAATAACAACTATTATTGGCCCTAATGGAAGTGGAAAATCAACTTTGCTAAGTCTATTATGTGCTTTGAATAAAAGTAAAACTGGACATGTTTATTTGGGGGATATAAACATGAACAATCTTAAATATAAGGATATAGCAAAGATTTTAGCAACTGTCCACCAACAAAATAGTGTGCCAAAGGATATAAAGGTTGAAGAACTTGTTGCCTATGGTAGATATCCTCACAAAGGATATTTTAAAAATAACAACAAGGAAGATAAAAACATAATTAAATGGGCTTTAGAATGTACAGGACTTGATGATTTAAAACATAAGGGAGTTATGAATTTATCAGGTGGAGAAAGACAAAGAGCTTTTATATCAATGGCTTTAGCTCAAAAGCCTAAAATTTTATTTTTAGATGAGCCAACAACTTATTTAGATATTTTTCATCAAATAGAAATATTAGAGATTGTAAAAAAGTTAAATAAGGATAATGGGCTAACTGTTGTTATGGTTTTACATGATATAAATCAAGCAATTAAATATAGTCATAATATTGTTGTCATGAAAGATGGAAAAATTGTAAAAGAGGGAAAATCAGAGAATGTAATAGATGAAAATTTATTAAAGGAAGTTTATAAGGTTAATGGTGTTATTAACAAATGTAAGGAAACTGGAGAGACTTATTTTATACCAAAAACTATTTGTTAAATGAATTTTATAAACTTCAGAAAGATGGTGTAGGAATTATGATGATAGACAAGAGGCTTTTAAACTTGTGTAAGGAATCTAAGAAATACATAGGTTTAACTGTTTTAATGAATTGGATTTCTGTAATTTGTAATCTGATGACAATAATAGTTATTGGATTTAGCATTCAGGAACTTTTTAGTTTAGGGAATATTGAAAACTTAAATAAAAAAATATTAATTTTAGCTGCTCTTTTAGGGGTAAGATTTTGTGTGAATTTATTAAGTGGACACTTCTCATATAAATCTTCAGAGATGGTTAAGATTACTCTTAGAGATAAGATATATGAGAAGCTTTTAAAGCTTGGAATGAGATATGATAAGGTGGATTCTACATCTTCAATTGTTCAAATGGCCGTTGAAGGGGTAGAGGCTTTAGAGGTTTATTTTAGTAAGTACTTACCTCAGTTAATATATTCTATTTTAGCTCCTTTAACTTTATTTTGTGCTTTAGCATTTATTTCATTTAAAGCGGCTTTAGTATTTATACTTTGTCTGCCTTTAATACCAATATCGATAATATTAATTATGAAAATAGCAAAGAAAATATTAAAGGAATATTGGGGACAGTATTCAGATTTAGGAAACACATTCTTAGAAAACCTTCAAGGGCTTACAACATTAAAGGTTTTTGATGTGGATAATGAAAGACATGAACTTATGAATGAAGAGGCTGAAAGCTTTAGAAAGATAACTATGAAAGTTTTAAGTATGCAATTAAACTCAATAAATGTTATGGATTTAATTGCTTTTGGAGGAGCTGCCCTTGGAAGTATAGTTGCTTTATTACAATTTAGAGCTGGAACAGTAAGTCTTGGAGGAATGATAGTAATTTTATTAATATCAGCAGAATTTTTCATACCTCTTAGATTATTAGGATCATATTTCCACATTGCTATGAATGGAATAGCTGCTGCAGATAGAATTTTCAAAGTTTTAGAAGCTGATGAAAGCAAGGTTTCTTCAGATAGTAATCTTAATGAAATATCAAATATCTCTCTTTGTAATGTAAGTTTCTCTTATGATGGAAAAAGAGAAGTTTTAAAGGATATATCTTTATCAATAAATAAAGGAGACTATGTAGCAATAGTTGGTGAAAGTGGAAGTGGAAAAAGTACTATAGCTTCATTGATTTTAAATAACTATAAGGCTTCAAAAGGAAAGATAACTTTAAATGGAGCTGATATAAATAATATAGATTTTTCAAAGCTTTATAATAGGGTATCCATAATATCAACTAACAGTTATATATTTAATGGAACAGTTAGGGATAACTTATTAATAGCTAAGAAGGATGCAACTTTAGAAGAGATAAATTATGCTTTAAAAAAGGCTAACCTTTTAGATTTTGTGAATTCTAAAAAGGAAAAATTAGATTTAGAAGTTGGTGAAGGTGGATCAAAGCTTTCAGGAGGACAAAAGCAAAGACTTGCTTTAGCTAGAACTATATTAGCAAATAGAGAAGTAATAATCTTTGATGAAGCAACTTCAAATATTGATGTTGAAAGTGAAAATATGATTTGGAAATCTATAAATGAAATATCAAAAGAGAAAACAGTAATAGTTATTTCTCATAGACTTGCTAATGTTAAAAATGCAGATAGAATTTATATGCTAGATAAAGGAATTCTAGTTGAAGAGGGAAGTCATAAGGATCTTATGGAAAGAAAGAACAAGTATTATGGTATGGTAAATTATCAAAATGAATTAGAAATAGGAGGTGTTATATAAATGAGAAAATCAGGTTTTTCAATAATGGAAAGGCTTATAGTTGAGCTTAAGCCTCTTGCCCCTGTAATGTTTATAACAGTATTTATGGGAGTTTTAGGATTTTTAGCAGCTATAGGAATAACTGTATTTGGAAGTGTAGCAATATCAAGTTTAATAGATAGTACTATAAGTTTTTCATTTAAAACAGCTCTTATTTTAATGATAGTACTTGGAATATTAAGAGGACCTTTAAGATATGGGGAACAATTAAGTGGGCATTATATAGCTTTTAAAATATTAGTTATATTAAGAGATAAAGTGTTTTCAGCTCTTAGAAAACTTGCGCCAGCTAAATTAGAAGGAATGGAAAAGGGAAATTTAATTTCTATGATAACTTCTGATATTGAGCTTTTAGAAGTTTTTTATGCTCATACTATAGCACCAATAAGTATAGCAATTATAACTAACACCATAATGGGATTAATACTATTAAGTATAAATGTAAAAGTGGGTATAGTTGGAATAATTGGTTATATATTAATAGGTTTTGGGGTTCCTTATATTAGTAGTAGCTTTGGAAAAGAAGCTGGTGTTCAATATAGAGAAGCCTTCGGAAAAACAAATTCTTATATTTTAGATTCTCTTAGAGGAATTAAAGAGGTTTTAATTTTCAACAATGGTAATGAAAGAAGAGGGAATATAAAGAAATTCTCTGAAGAATTAAATGAGAAGCAAAAGGTTATAAAAAAACATGAGGGAATAATAAGAGCCTTTAGTGATTTAATCATAATGTTAACAATACTTATTGCTTTATATGTTGCTTATTTAGAGGTTTTAAAAGGAACTATGACAATAGGAGAGTTAATAATTGTGGTTACTTTAATAGCATCTTCCTTTGGACCTGTTGTAGCCTTAAGTAATCTATCTAACAATCTTCTTTTAACTTTTGCTTCAGCTCAAAGAATTTTTAATATCTTAGATGAAAAGCCTTCTGTAGAAGAAGTTTTAGGAGAAGGAATGAAAGTTGGAAACAACATAGAGTATAAGGATGTTTCTTTTGCATATAAAGGAAAAGAAAATGTATTAAAAGATATAAATATAGATATAAAATTAGGTGACAAGATTGCTGTAATTGGAGAAAGTGGAACTGGAAAGAGTACTTTTGTAAAATTACTTATGAGATTCTGGGATGTTACAAAGGGTGAAATTAGCCTAGGAAATAAGAATGTAAAAGAGATTCAGACAAAAGAATTGAGAAAGAAAATGGCCTTAATGGGGCAAGAAACAAGTCTATTTAATATGAGTATTGAAGACAATATTAAAATAGGAAAGTTAGATGCAACTTTAGATGAAGTAAAAGAAGCTGCAAAGAAAGCAGGAATACATGAGTTTATTATGGGCTTAGAGGATGGATATAAAACAAAAGTAGGAGAATTAGGAGGAAACTTATCTTCAGGAGAAAAACAAAGAATTGGACTAGCTAGAGTGTTCCTAAGAGAAAGTGAAATAGTAATTCTAGATGAACCTACAAGTAACTTAGATACTTTAAATGAAGGAATAATCTTAAAGTCTATAAGAACATATTTAAAAGATAAAACTCTTATACTTATAACTCATAGAAAGTCTACAACTAGGGTATGTGAAAAGGTATTTAGAATTAATAAGGGAAATTTAATTCAATGTGAAGAGGTGAAACATGAGCTTGCTTAAGATATTTTATGTTATTTTAGGTTTTCTTTCCTTAGGATTAGGGTTAATAGGAATAATATTACCTATACTACCTACTACACCATTTTTATTATTAACAGCATTTTGTTTTGTTAAAGGATCAGACAAGTTTGATAAGTGGTTTAAAGGGACAAAGATATATAAAAATCATTTAGAAAGCTTTGAGAAAAATAGGGCTATGACTTTAAAAACTAAATTAACTATACTACTTACAGCTGATATTATGTTATTATTTCCACTTATAATATCAAAGAGTATTCATCTAAAAATATTTATAGTAATATTAATGATGTTTAAATTCTATTATTTTATCTTTAGAATTAAAACCGTAAAAGTAGGTGAGGTTGTTGAACAGAATAGATAAAGAAAAAGAGATAATAACATTAATGATAAAGCTTTATTGTAAGAAGAAACATGGAAGTTTAAATGGGGAACTTTGTAATGAATGTAGAGAGTTAGAAGAATATGCTTATAAGAGATTAACTTATTGTAAGTTCGGAAATGAAAAAAGTTCTTGTAAAAAGTGCCCTATTCATTGTTATAAAAAAGATATGAGAGAAAAAGTTAAAGAGGTAATGAAGTTTTCAGGGCCTAGAATACTTATATATAATCCAAAGGAATATATAAGACATATATTTAAATAGTTTTGCAAAAAAAGGGATGTATCTAAACAGGGAAAATATTTCTTGTTTGGATGCATCTTTTTATTTATATATTGAAGAGTTATGTGGTAAGCTAAAAATATATTTTTAACTTAAGGAGATTTTTAGAATGGGTAATATAGATAAAGATAGAATTGTGTGTAGATGCAAAAAGGTATCAGAGGGAACCATAATAGAAGCAATAAAAAATGGAGCTGATAATTATGAAAAAGTTAAAAAAGAGACAGGTGCCAATACTTATGGGTGTTTTGCTTGTAGATTAGAAATAAAAAAATTATTAGAGGAAAATAAATAGAATAAAATTAAAGGGTTGTATCAAAATCTGTATATAAAATTTATAAATATATTGTTTATATGTTTTATTTTAAGTTTTGATATAATCTTTTTTTATTTAAGAGAGTAATTATTATAAGATGAATATATTTTCTTGGTGGAAACTTTAATAGAAAATATTCATTATAGATGTTTTAAAAGTGGGCTTTGTTTAAAAGTAGCCTAAAAATAATAAATAAATATGTAAAAATAGACAATCTACATTTTAGAATGAAAAAGTTATAATATATTTAAATTGGTATAAATGAAGAGAAAAATGGGGGGATTAGATATGAAGCCAAATATTGTTTTGATGATGGTTGACCAGATGAGAGGAGATTGTCTAGGGGTTAATGGAAATGAATTTATAGAAACTCCAAACTTAGATATGATGGCCACTGAAGGATATAATTTTGAAAATGCTTATACAGCAGTTCCAAGTTGCATTGCATCTAGGACATCTATTTTAACAGGTATGAGCCAAAAATCTCATGGAAGAGTTGGATATGAAGATGGAGTTTCATGGAATTATAAAAATACCATAGCTTCAGAATTTTCAAAAGCTGGTTATCATACTCAATGTATTGGGAAAATGCATGTTTATCCAGAGAGAAATCTTTGTGGATTTCATAATATTATGTTACATGATGGGTATTTACACTTTGCTAGAAATAAAGAGGGAAAGGCATCTACTCAAATTGAGCAATGTGATGATTATTTAAAATGGTTTAGAGAAAAGAAAGGTCATAATGTTGATTTAATAGATATAGGACTTGATTGCAATTCATGGGTATCTAGACCTTGGGGATATGAGGAAAACTTACATCCTACCAATTGGGTGGTTAATGAATCAATAGATTTTTTAAGAAGAAGAGATCCGAGTAAGCCATTCTTTTTAAAAATGTCCTTTGTTAGACCACATTCCCCTTTAGATCCACCAAAGTTTTATTTTGATATGTATAAGGATGAGGATTTACCAGAACCTTTAATGGGAGATTGGGCTAATAAAGAGGATGAAGAAAATAGAGGAAAAGATATAAATTGTGTAAAGGGAATAATTAATAAGAAGGCATTAAAAAGAGCTAAAGCTGCTTATTATGGGTCAATAACTCATATTGACCACCAAATAGGAAGATTTTTAATAGCCTTATCAGAGTATGGGGAATTAAATAATACAATATTCTTATTTGTTTCCGATCATGGAGATATGATGGGAGATCATAATTGGTTTAGAAAGGGAATTCCTTATGAAGGAAGTGCAAGAGTTCCATTTTTTATTTATGACCCAGGAAATTTATTAAAAGGGAAAAAGGGAAAAGTATTTGATGAAGTTTTAGAGCTAAGAGATATTATGCCAACTTTATTAGACTTTGCTCATATTTCTATACCTGATTCAGTAGAAGGATTAAGCCTTAAGGATTTAATAGAGGAAAGAAATTCTACTTGGAGAGAATATATTCATGGAGAGCATTCCTTTGGAGAGGATTCTAATCACTACATTGTAACAAAGAGAGATAAGTTTTTGTGGTTTTCTCAAAGAGGGGAAGAGCAATATTTTGATTTAGAGAAGGATCCAAAGGAGCTTACTAATCTTATAAATTCAGAAGAGTATAAGGAAAGAATAGATTACTTAAGAAAAATATTAATTAAAGAGCTTGAAGGAAGAGAAGAAGGATATACTGATGGAAATAAACTTTTAAAGGGACATCCAGTAAGCACTTTAAAACATATAAGATAATAAAAAAGGAAACTAGAAAGGGGGAGCCTCCTAGTTTCCTTTATCTGATTTATATATGTATATATTTAGTTATATTGTGATTAAAATATTAAGCTATCTTATCTTCAACTTGTGGATTTTTCTTTATCTTTAAAGTTAAAGCTAAAAGAAGTAATGCAATGAATGCACCTACTATGATAAATATGAATGCACCGTTCCATCCAAAGCTATCAGCTATCATACCTAAAACGAAGTCAGCCATGAATTCACCAAGAAGGTATCCGCAAAGTCCTGAGAAACCTGTAGCAGAACCAACAGCGAAGTTAGGTACAACGTCTATTAAGTTCATTCCTATTAATAATTGAGGTCCGTATATGAAGCATCCTATAAATGCAACAGAAATCATTGTTACTAATGTACTGCTTGTTTGCCAGTAAGCTACTGTAGCAAATATAACACCGATCATACATAAGATACTAAGTGGAGCACGCTTTCCTTTAAATACAACGTCTGAAAGCCATCCAAGTAATATTGATGCTGGTATTGCAGCATATTCAAATAAGAACATTGCCCAGTTTGCATTAGCAGCAGAGAATCCTTTTGATTCTTTTAAGTATATAGGAATCCAGTTAACAACACCTTGTCTTATTAAATAAACAAAGATATTAGCTAGTGCTAAGTACCAAACATATTTATTTTTAAGAACATATTTAACCATTATTTCTTTTGAAGATAAAGTTGTTGGATTAACCTCAGCCTTAACTTCAGGATAATCATTTCTATATTCTTCAACTGGAGGTAATCCAACAGATGCTGGAGTATCAGCTCCAATTACATAACAGAATAAAGCTACTATTGTACATATTATTGCTGGTACAAAGAATATTGATTGGAAATGATTTTGTCCAAATACTAATAAACATAAAGTTGCTATAGGGGCGATTAAACCTCCACCTATATTATGAGAAGTATTCCATATTCCCATCTTAAGTCCTCTTTCTTTTTGAGAGAACCATTTACCTAATACTATTGAACATGGTGGAGCTCCCATACCTTGGAAGAATCCGTTAAATACCATAAGTATTAAGAATATTGGAACTGTACGAGCAAATCCCATTAGAACACTTAATACTGATGATGCAATAAGTCCAAAACATATAAATTTCTTTACATTTGATTTGTCTGATAAATTTCCTAAAATGAACTTACTTAAACCGTAAGATACAGCAAGTCCCATACTTATAAGTCCGATTTGTGTTTTTGAAAATCCATAGTTATCAATTAAATATGGTGATGCTACAGCAAAGTTTTTTCTAACTAAGTAGTAACCTGTATATCCAATAAATATCATAAGGAACATACGAATACGGTATGCTTTGTATGCTGATGATACCTTATCTTTTGGAAGTCTAGGTATTGCTGGAGCTGGGCTAAAAAATCCAAACATTCTATAATCCTCCTAGTTATATGTGTTATACGTGTTAATGTTTTCAAAAAACAGTTTACTTATTAATAATAAAATAAGAATTAAACAACAAAATCTCTTAAATGTTTCATAAATGTAACATTTAAGAGATTTTAATTAATTTTAATCCTATGATGTTTATTAAATAAATTTCACTTACATATAAGTTATTATTATTTAAATTACTCTTTATTTTTATAGAGTATTTGCATTATTTTTTCCCTATCTTCAGCAGCGAGATAGAAATTATATTTATCATATATTTTAAATTGATTTGTATCAAAGTTTTTAGTAGAAATAGCCTTAGAGAACTTTGATAAGTCACTTGAAGTTTCCTTTGATAATACAAAGTCTATAAAGCTTTTAGCTATTTTTTCATGTTTAGAATTTTTGATTAAAGCTATTGAATCTACATTCCAACCAGCATTTTCAGGGACTATGCTAATTATATTGTCTGAAGATCTATTAGCTATTAATTGGTCACTTAGAAAGTTAACCGTTATAAGATATTCGCCAGAGGCAACCCTTTGAATTGAGTTAAATCCACTTATGGTTGAAGAGGATACATTGTCATTAAGCTTAGCTATAAATGTTTCAAACTTTTCTTTCCCGAGCTCTTGGTAAAGTGATGCCATTAAGGTATATCCTGTACCAGAGGTTTGCGGATTAGGAAGTATTATTTTATCCTTAAATTCTGGGTTTAATAAGTCCTCAATTTTCTTAGGGTAGGGAACAGAATCTCCAAAATGTGTTTGCCATAGAGATTTGTTTATTCCTATTGATAGTGGAGTTATTTGAAAACCAGTCCAATATCCTCTTAAATCCTTGTATTTTGCAGGAATATTATTAGCCCAGGGAGAGTTATATTCTTCTAAGGCATCATACTTTTTTAAAATTTCATATCCATCACAGCTTCCACCAATAAAGATATCTCCTTGAGGATTATCCCTGGTGTCTAATATTCTTTGAACAGCTTCTTCCGTTGGAAGCTTTATATATTCATAAGTACAATCATATTCATTTTTAAATTTTTCAAGAAGATATTTTCCCTCTTCTTCTCTAAGAGAGCCATAAACAACTATATGGTTCATGTTAGATGTACTCAAAGCCTTCTCTTTTTTTATAATATGTAATTTGGCTATTAATAGTAGAATTATAATAGTTAATATTATGGTGATTTTTTTATTTAAAAATTTCTTCATTTAAATTCCCCTTTAAATAAATATTTTTACCATTTTCATCACCTAGATATTGTATGATCACGTAGTCCTTATAAACATCTATATAAAAAGTATTATTGGAGATATCTCCTTCTTTAGCATATCTATATAAAGTTAAATGATGTTTAGGTATTTCACTTAAATCAGTTTTTAAAAAATCCTTATTATCATTCATAAGTCTTAAGGACTTAAAGTCCTCTAATAAAAGAGATTTAGAATCCTTTGATAGATTTTTCATAGTTCCATCCTCTTTATAGGTTATTAGATTATCAGGGCTTGATAATATGGATTCAAGGTTGTTAACAGTATAAAATGCATCCTTTAGATTATTTCTAAGCATATTTATTAAAGAGGAGTTATTAGAATAACTTTCACCGTCTAATTTTAATATGTTTGATATTTCAAAGGGAGTTTTATCTCCATTTAAATAATGAATTTCACCAGATATAAATAAGGTGTTTTCTAAAGGTAAAGCATTTTCTTTAGTTGAGTTAGTAAGGCATATTTTATTAAAATACTGAAGCAATTCATTAAGTTCAGATTTATTTGATATTACTGTAGTTCCTAAATAAGGGTTTGAAAGTATTATTTTATCAGGTATTTTAATATTTAAATCTCCCTTATTCTCTTGTGAACTTTTAACAACTGTTAATGAGTCATATATATTACTAGAATAATAGATATAGGTAGCAAGTATTATTACTATGAAAAATAAGTAAATAGCAAGTGTGTTTTTAAAATTTTTACTCATTAAAATCCTCCTCCTTAATCTCATTATTTTTACCAATAGAGAAGGAGAGTGTAACCTTGGTACCAACATCTAATTCGCTTTCTATGTTGAAACCATAGTTTTGACTTTGCATTATATCTTTACATATTTTTATTCCAAGTCCATTTCCTTTAGGATTAACATACTCATCTTTAATTATAAAACCTGTACCATCATCTTCTATAATGACCTCCATTTTATTTGGAGATCTCTTTGTTGATATACTAAGAGTTTCACAACCACTGTATTTTATGGCGTTATCTATTATATTTATGAAGACTTGTTTTGTTTTATCATGGTCTCCATATATGAAAAAGGATTCATAATTTCTATAAACCTTAATATCATAATTATCAAGTTTTATTTTTAATATTTTTAGACAATCTTCTATTAAGGATTTAACATCTATATAGGTGTATTCAATTTCAAAGGTATTCTTATTACTTTTAGCTAAAAGAAGTATTTCTTCTACTAAATTTAAAAGTCTTTTCCCTTCTTTCTCTATAAGAGCTGAACTTTGAACTATTTTTTCCTTATCATTTAACTTAGGAATTATTTCAGAGAAGCCAATTATGGCAGTAAGTGGAGTTTTGAATTCATGGGATACATTATCAAAAAATTTTTTTTGGTGAAGCTTAGCTGACTTTATTTCATTTATATATTTATCAAGGTTTTCACTCATTATGTTAAAAGTATTTGCTAAGTCTTCAACCTCATCTCCGCTTGTTATATGTAGCTTTTCTTTAAATTTTCCTTCAGAAATATTTTTAGATTTTTGCTTTAAAATCATTAAAGGACTAACTAGTTCTTTAGCAAAAGTATTTATTAAAAAGATGGCAAGTATTATTGCCATTAAACCACTTATAATAAATATGGTTAAAGTATTTCTTAAAATTTCATAGGCTTCTGTATTCATTAATATTAGTCTAATTGCACCATATTCCTTACCTTTATAAAATATTGGGCTAGAAAGGAAGAGAGTAGGTATGTTATCTATTTTTTCTACTATGTAAGCAGTCTGCCCATCTAAGGCTTTATTTATATCTGAACCAAATAATGAGATTTCATCTGAGGAAGAATCATATATTATTTGGGCTGAATTACTAATTATTTGTATTCTCACATTATATTTTTCACTAAGTGTCGAAGCTATAAAAGGAGCGTTATCTCTAATAATATCTTCTTTATCTTCAGAATCATTTGATGAAAGTAAATTAAGTATATATGATTCTGTTGTTCTGCTTTTATCAAGTAAATATTCAATAGAGTTATTTATTAGATTTTTACTTAAAGCATTATAAGTTATTATGAAAATAAAAATTATTATGGGAGCTAATATTAATAAATTAGTTAAAATAATTTTTTGTTTTAAGTTTAAATTTGTTTGCTTTTTATTATTTTTCATCTAGTTTATAACCAGCCTTATATAAGGTTTTTATGTAATTTTGACATGGACCTAATTTTTTTCTAAGTCTTTGAATTAGAATATCTACAGCCCTAGTTGTTCCTTCAAAATCATATCCCCAAACTTTATTTAGGAGCTCTTCTCTTGAAAAAACTTTATTTTTATTTTGGCAAAGGCATCTTAGTACTTCAAATTCTTTAAAGGTTAAGTTTATATACTCAGATTTAATAAGAGCCTTTCTTTCATCTAAGAGTAAGGTTAAATCTCCAACAGTTAAATCCTTTACTTTTTTCTTAGAATCACTTGAAATATGTTTGCCAACTATATTTATCCTTAAAATTAGTTCGGTGCTATTAAATGGTTTTGTTATATAATCATCAGCACCTAATTGTAACCCTAAAAGCTTATCATTTATATCACTTTTTGCAGTTAGCATTATTATAGGTATATCATCAATATTTTTTATTTTAGGGATTAAATTAAATCCACTTATATCAGGTAACATAGCATCTAAAATTATTATATCTGGCTTTTCTTTTATTACTAATTCTAATGCATCTAAAGCATTCTCAGCCGTTATAGGAACATGACCTTCTATTTCTAAGTTCATTTTTATGAGTTGTAAAATACTTACTTCATCATCTACAACTAAAATTTTCATAACTGTTTATTCCCCCTTTATTAGAATTTAGCAGCAATTTTAATTTTAGCATAAAAGGTTACTTATTAATTGTACTATATTAATTTTATTGTTAAAGAGTAAATTTCATATTTTTGATTATTAGAATAAGTAAAGTAAAATTTTTTCTATTAATAATATAAATAATTTAGGGTGTATTAATACTTATATAAAATCAATATATTAAAGAATTTAGTTATAAATAGGATTGAAAAAATTACAAAATAAAACTATAATGTAAATTAATGTATGTTTTGAGTAGGAGGATTTGTAATGCTATCTTATGAGTTTTTATTTGATTTAGCACTTATTCTTATTAGTACTAAACTATTTGGATTAATAACTAAAAAGGTTAGAATGCCACAGGTTGTTGGGGCTTTAGTAGCTGGGGTTATTTTGGGACCTGCTGTTTTAAATGTTTTATCTGAGACAGAATTTATTCAAAAGCTTGCAGAATTAGGTGTTATAGTACTTATGTTTACAGCTGGCTTAGAAACTGATATTAATCAATTAAAGAAAACTGGTAAAGCATCATTTATAATAGCTGTACTTGGAGTAATAATTCCTCTTGCAGGAGGATTTTTTATTGCAAGTATATTTAATAAGGGAAATGATGTTAATACAATATTGCAAAATGTATTTATAGGAATTATATTAACAGCCACTTCAGTTAGTATTACTGTAGAAACTTTAAAGGAAATGGGAAAATTAAACACAAGGGCAGGAAATGCAATACTAGGGGCAGCTATTATTGATGATATCTTAGGGATAATAGCCTTAACCATAACAACTAGCTTAGCAGATCCATCAATTAATGTAATAATAGTTTTAGCTAAAATAGTTATGTTCTTTATTTTTGCTGGATTTGCAGGATATCTGTTCCACTGGGCATTTATAAAATTAGATGAAAGATATCAGAGAGATTTAAGAAGATTTGTAATAATAGCCTTTGTATTTTGTTTATTATTATCTTTTTGTGCTGAGGAATTCTTTGGGGTTGCAGATATAACAGGAGCTTTTATAGCAGGTCTAGTAATATCTGATTCAAATAGAAGTAAATATTTAAACTCAAGATTTGAAACCTTGTCATATATGCTATTATCTCCTATATTTTTTGCTAGCATAGGTATAAAGGTTCAATTAACAGCTATGACAAAAACTATTTTCATATTTGCAATATTATTACTTATAGTAGCTATATTAAGCAAGGTTTTAGGATGTGCCTTAGGAGCTAAACTATGTAAGTATAGTAATAGGGAAGCTATTCAAATAGGAACAGGAATGATATCAAGGGGTGAGGTGGCACTTATAGTTGCAAATAAAGGAATTGCAATGGGACTTATGCTGCCAGAATTTTTAGCACCAGTAGTAATAGTGGTTGTGGTTACAACTATAGTAACCCCTATTTTATTGAAAGTTGTTTTTAATAATAAATCTAAAAGTGTAGATTTAAATGTAAAGGCAAATGTGTAGAACTTAAAAATAATTTAAGAAAGCTTATTTATTATTAAATTATTTTTAAAGGTATGGATTGAAAATATAAAAAAAGTAAGATTTTTAATGATTAAAATAGAGAGATTAATAACTAGTGATTATAATCCTTTAAAATAAATAGTCTTAGTATTATTATAATTAATAAATAATTATATAAATACTAAGGCTTGAGTGTAGAGAAAGTCTACATTGAAACTATAGTATTTGTATTTATCTTAGGAGGTAATACAAATGAGTAAAGAAATAATAGATATTGAAGTAGAAGAATTTATACCATTTAATGATGCAGCAGATATGAAAGAATTTAGAAAATTTCTTAAACAATATGGAATAGAAGATGCCTTAGAGGATACTACATTAGATTATACTAAAAAGAAATTAGAGATGTTACTTGCTTTAGCTGAAGATGGTGAGGATGAAGAGTTAGCAGAACATAAAAATATATTAAAAAAATTATTAAATAATTTAAAAGGTGAAAAAGTTAAAAGAGAAGCTATGAAAGCTTTATATGAAGTTTATAGAGAGTATGAGGATCTAACTGGTAAGGAATGCGAAGATTTAATTGATTCTAAAGAATTAGATAAAAAAATAAAAGAGGCTTTAAAAGAGTATAAGAAATATGAGCATTTTAAAACTCATGAGGAACAAATAGCTGAAAAATGGATAAGAGAATTAAAGAAAGAGGCTATAGAGTACAAAAAACAATACAAGGAATTAAAAAAAGATATTAGAAGAGATTTAAAAAGATTAGAAAAATAAAATATATTTAGATTTAAAAAATAAGCTATATCAAAACAAATTATTAAAATAAAGTTTTGATATAGCTTTTTTAAACATATA
>OBUR01000176.1_pt1 | contig 28498 bp, 20 predicted proteins | sample 1475951 | NCBI WGS metagenome assembly OBUR01 (sample SAMEA2579957, study PRJEB22360) | human gut metagenome
CAGTCCAGGAAAACATCCGCAGCCCCCAGGCGGACATTACTATTGAGCCATTACAAATGCAAGTGCGCATAATGTATATTATGTTAAATATGGTGGGTTTGTTCTTAAGTTCATGAGTTCCTCTCTTTCAGGAACTTACAGATGAATCAGTCAGTTGCCAAAGTTTAGTTGTGGACTTACGATGGCTTCATAACGCAAAAATTACGGGGCATCCGCTAAGTTCATGGCATATTCCATCTTACATTTATCGAGGAACAACCAGAGAACTCATCTCATAGTTGATGATGTGACTACCCTACCGGTCATGTTCGCCACAATTTATGGAATGAATGAACTGAGCAAGAAACATCTGGGGACTCAAGAAAACATTCTGTGATGGCAAACGAGAGTTGACTACAGATGAAAAGGCTAAATTGGCTATGGGGCGAACCGGCGCTGCTTATATAAGTAAGGCAAATCGTCTTGATGCTGAAATTATAGCATTGAAAGCTAAATATGAACGAAATGTACTGGCGCTCGCCGACATCATTGAGTATATCGACAACGCAACTCCTATCAAAGTAGAGGACATGCTTGCAGACGATCTTATTCGAGAACTTGCTGAGCGCAAAAGAAATTCAAGAATGAGCTAATGAGTAAACGCCCTACTCTATTCGTAAAATTAGCGCACTAATTATCAATACTCCCTCTTCTATGTCCTTTATGTCGAAGGGAGTCTTCCATTCTAATGCCGATTTGGTTCATTACACCAGTTTAATGCTGCACTTTCGTTACCTTCTAAAAGATCAATAGCCTTTTGTAGAACATCATTTGTTACCACCATGTTTTACACCTGAAGACGTTTTGAGTGCTTCGATAAGATTACTTCGCTCTTCCTCTGTCATCCGGGATATGAGTAATGCAAGTTCTGCTGTGGTCTGATCATCACAAAAAAAGTAGTTTAACGGCACGTTTAACTCTGACGCCATCCGTCGAAGCGTATCAATATCCGGGACATGCCGCCCTTTCTCATAATGATTCATACGACTGCTAGCCGAAGCGGGATCAAACCCAACAAGGAGGCCCAGTGAGCGCTGTGATAAACCCGCCCTGCATCTCGCTTCCTTAAGTCGTTCTGGTATCGGATTTTTTTCAGACACTGATTCATCTTCATTAGCCTCGAATGCTTAGATTGTCTAAGTATCTGCCATTGTTGTATACTTAGCAATCCTAAGTTAACTGCATTGTTTTAGTCATATGAATAGTCGAGTATCCAACCCTGAGTCGTACATATTTTCTGCAATAATCCACATTGGCAAGGATAACTTCACCAGTAACGATGTAGCAATAATTCTTGTCGAGCGATTCTCACTCCCGAAAACCTACCTAAAGGCAAAAGCTTTTGCTTATAACCAAATTCAATGCCTAGTTAAAAAAGGATTATTAAATAAAGTAAGAAAATCAGGCGTGTATCAATATTTATACTCAGCCACATCAGAATTCAATATCGCAATGGAAAATGTGCAATTAATTGAGGCAACCCAAAAAACTTCTCGCCAGTTTTCAAGTGCTAATTCAAGTGCTAATAGCTATGAACACAATAATGTAAATATTCAAATAAGAACTCTTATTGAAAAATACAGCAGTGAATTGGAAAAAATATCAGGAGCAAAAGAAATTTATGAAGAACTGATAATTGCCGTACCGAGCAGGGGAAATGAATTCCGGAAACTTTCTCTAGAGCAAGACAAGAAACATATTAAGATAAATGAAAAAATAAATACATTGATTGAGATTGTTAATCATACATTTCAATAAGGCAATGAATTCTAGAAAGGATTTAACGTTTAATAGAGTCGTGAAAAAGAGAGGGCAAAGCCGAGACCGCCCTCTCCCTTCATGCACTGATAAACTTCACTAATATGAGATTAACAGCGCGTACCACTATATGCTAGACCTGAAAAATATAATCTTAGTCAGTCCCAGATGCAACCTTTAACACCTCAATGCAACAAATTAAACAACGAACTCATCCTTACACCTTAAAAGCTGTAAAGTAAAAAAACACCCTGAAGGCTGTTTTTTTACGCTAAGTGAACTTATTTTAAAATAATCGACATGGTCACCTACTTATGGATAATGTTTTCCCGGTCAGACTTCTTAGCCAGTTGCGGCCACTTTTAATTGGTTTTCGTAAATCAAAAGGATTAACTCAAAGAGAATTATCCGCTAGGTTGGGTGTCACTCAGCAGACTTATGCTCGCCTTGAGGCAAACCCTTCAAAAGCAAGTTTTCAGCGCCTATACAACGTGTTAAATATTTTGGGAGTGGAGATTTCGCTTAGTTCTGAACCTATTTCAACTTATACAAAGGCTTCAAATTTGGTTGAAAAGGAGTTTGATTCACCTGCAAGGCGTGAAGACTGGTGATAGAAGCCAGGTTATTTGATAGGGCTGTACGACAGTCACTGCCCCTAAGGAAGGTGCAATTTGCGAGCAATGGCGCTTTGCATCGGAGTTAGTGGGCCGTCAATATGGGAGTTAGCGAGCACACAACCAGCCGCGAAGATCCCCACGTCATAGCGACATATAGGTGTCGTGCATCCATCTCTTCCGGGGATGTGATGACTGCCACCTCCCCTTGAGGGCCTTCATCATGTCTGCACTCGTATACTTGATATTTCCCTTCAGGCTATCCCTGATAGCCTTTTGACGTGACCACTACCAGTTATTCCGGATTGCAGAGAGCTTTCATGCCGGCGCTCAGGTCTGACTCAACGACACGCAGATAAAGCGGGGAGGCCGCCACCACAAACCGATCGGCAGACCTTGACTGCATCAGCGTCTCCAGGGCGGTTCACTGTCGTTCCGAAGGTGGACGCGTTGTCAGCCGCTCCCAGTGAGTGCGATGGCAGAACGACATCGAGGAGAACGTCGCTTCATACGGGACCACGAGATCAGAGACATGCAGTAGCTCCAGGCCTGCGGATATAATCCACATCTCAGCACCACTACGCGCCGCAGCTGCAGCTGCCCTGCTCCAGTGGTGGCCTGTATACAGCTCGCCGGCAGTCATGGGGGGGCGATCCGCGACGGTCCTGCGCCAGTCTCTCCATCCAGAGCCCGTAGTTACGTTCATCCGGAAACACAGCATCACCTGCAGCCACAGTTTTGCGGCGCGTGCAGGTGACGATGAGATGGACGTCAGGTCGCGAAATATAACAGACAGGCATTATTTTTGAGCCGGTTTACGAAGCTTCTGAAGGAGCAAAATTTCCTTGTCATTCAGCTCCTCCCCATTCTTCAGCTTTTTAAATATTATCTTGTATCTCTTCGCTCTTCTCCATGTATGAATACTGACCAGCACTGCGGTTGATGCAATTATCATGGCAATAGTTGATATGTAAGTCGATGTATTTTCTTGTAATTTTCTATTCCTCATGCGGACGAGGGAATGAAGACACACCGGCCACTGCTCCGGCGTCGTTCCACAAAATGCCCCTGGCCAGATGCTCCGCCACCTCCCGCCCAGTGTAACCGGCCAGGAGTGCCATTCAGGTTCTTGTGCCAGGGCTCCATAAGTTAATAAGAAGACCCGGCAAACCGTACAAAAACGTACGGTAAGAGGTAAAAAGCCGGTTGGAAATCGACTTTTACTTACTGGCCTTCGCCTCATGAAGACGTAACACACCATCCGCAACCCTGTTGATAATGTCCCGTAATATGCCAATGGAGGTTTTTGAGATGTCTGAACCGTTGAATATCGATGACTTGACTCTTACTCTCAAAAGGCTGTCACCGTCCTTTTCCGGGGTGTCTCTGACCTGGATATAGGTGCATTCTTCCCGACGAAAATGGAGCTCCTCTTCCCCTGTGGTGAGGAAAACATATAAGCCGGCGAGAGTTGTTTTCTGATGGTCACTGTTCTTTTCCATTATTGCGACCTTCAATTTGTGACGTTCCAGCTTTTCAGGCAATTCAGTGACATACAGATCGCCGTCTGAGCGGGTCGAGGTGAGTATCACGACATCGGGCTGGTCTTTAACTTCCATTCCTATCTCGGCAGGCTGCAGCGATCTGTTGTCAAACAACAGATCAATGAGGGTATGCATATCATCATTCATAAGATAAAAAGGAGCACGCCGGAGTTCGCCGCTACGATCTTCCCTGATCAGACCCCAGCTGATTAAAGTATTGATGGCACGCTGTGTCATCCCCTCCGGTCTATCTGTCAGCGCCAGCTCTGCGTCTCCTTTGGTGTTATATCCCTTGAGTTCCAGGGATTTGCGAAGATATAGCTCCCGGGCAAATTTAAGCTGTCCGAAGGTCAGGTTGTGCGTCATATGAATAAAGTGGAAACGAATTTCTTTATCCAGTGTCCCCCTGCCCAACTGAACGAGCAGGCGTACATAAAGCCAGGTTTTCTCGTCCTCATCGTCCTGCAGAACCTTGCGGAGTACGGCAAGAAAGTCTTCAGATGAAATATCAGCCAGTTCCGGCAGCGTCTGGTATATACCGATAACGAACTTTTCGACGCGGGCTCGTCGTTGCTTTTCCTCCATTGCAGTTACTTCCGCATAACCTTCCTCCAGCAGCGTCAGTGCGGTACCGATGCCTGGTATTTTTTTTGCTCCCGATTTAACGATCTTGGCAAGAATTTTTCGAATGCCTCTATCGTTGACGACCTCCGTATATTCGGTTCGGATACGGTTGGTCAGCGTTGACCGGGTGGTTACGTCAGTTGATTCACCGCGTGGGGTATCGTTTGTAGTACTGTTATGAACCGTCATTTTTTATTCATATCTCTTTTTACGCTTTTGCTGGCCAGTCCATTAGGCGGATTTCACGGATACTGCTCAAATCAAGACGGTTTGCACTCCATACGCCGCTTCCGACCGCAGCGCCGATGGACTTTCTGAACCGCAGGCCGCATTTACTAACACACTGACTGCGGGGCCGGTAGCGTTACGTTGAGTTTTTTTGTTGTACTTATTGCATAACATATATGTATATAAGTATGCCGAACTAATATCGTCCTGAGGACTATCTTGCAGATAAGTATGTTGTCCGGTTAAACAACATTCCTTCAGGTTTCATTAGTCAGAATAGTTCTACAGCTTCTGAACTATCCTGACTTCCAGAGTACTGCTACCGCAACCCAGTGGCAGGTCAGTAATGTCGGCTTCCTTACTGGTTTCCGAACTTGCGATGTAGTCGTCTGGTGAGAACGTCAATCGACTCCTTACGCCCGGAAAAGAGGTCATTCACGACATACTCCATTATCTCGAATGCCGCTTCGATATCGCCGGTGGTCACTTCATCATAGGTATGACTGCCGGCGTTACCCAGGAATTTAATGGCCATCAGCGTGTTCTTATAGGGGGTATATTGCCCGTCGAGAAGTTCAATACGTTGATGAAGATTAATGCGTTTCTGTCTATCGTTATGTTCAGGAATATCAATCGCCGTCAGCATTCGCTCAACAGCTATTCTGATCAAATTGGCCGCAGATCCTGGCTGGCTGAGATAGACGGAAAAAGAGGCCGTTAGAGGAGCGGTAATCTCATCGGGACATTTTTCGGGAAGTGCAAATGGATGTAAGGTGGGAGTAAAGCTCATTGGTTTATACCAGGCAACATAGTCTCGATTACTCATTTCATCGTCCCATTCCTCCTCCCAGCCTCCCTTACCAATGCAGACAACCACTTCATTACAGTTTGCCCGTGAACAGTGTGCCATACAGCTGAAAACCTTCTCATCCATTTCAGGTTCAAACCAATCCTCATTCTGAATTTGTCGACTTTCCAGCAGTGACTTAGCGTGGAAAGTCTCTTTATCAATAACCAGTGTTTTCTGGGCACATGACGGGCATGGCCATTCCACATTCAGGCTCGCGAAAAATCTAGCCGAAATTTTATGAACAGACATTTACTTGGACTCCGAAGGTAATAGTGATGAGATCTGAATCAGATCTTCAAATTCAGTGAAAACCTGCTTTCACCATAATCCATTAGCCGTTTTTGAAAAAGAGCCGCGACACTCAATGACCGACATGTCGGATAAACGGGGTTCTTACTCTTCCCTGTTTCTCGCACTTTCCGTTTTCCGCTAAAGTCGGCACTTGCAAATAGCACTAACTTATCGGACTGCTGTGGGATTTTGACTGTGTCAAAAACGCAGGAAGATTATGACACTTGGTGCCATTTTTTGTATGATAGCCACGTCATCACCTCGGGCGTTCCCCTCTGGATCATTACCAGCCTGTAATGGGTACAGGGACTTCCGGCAGTAGCCGGTTTGTAGAAGGAAAGCCTCATGAAACCGAAAATTGTTCCGGTTATCCGGTATACACGTTTTCGTTTCGGGCGCGTAGAACATGTGCGTAAGCACATGCGCTCGCTCCCGAATCGTTAAGTGATTGGTGCCCGCAGGTGATGATGCTCCGAACCAAAGTCAATATTAAATCACTTCATCCTGTTTTTCGTCCATCATTGAGCAGTAATGAGTCAGTTCGTCCATTTCTTCAAATATCTTTCTGAAAAGCCTGAAATATTCGCTTTTATCCATAATACCTGTAGATAGTATGTTCCGGCCATCTGAATGAGAATGTCTGTTTATTGCCCGATAGAACGAATCATAACGGCCTTCGGCGTGCTCTGAAGCCAGAGCGGCAAGCGTTTTTTCCAGCTTCTCTTCTTTGCAGGCAAAGCTGAAGTAGTATTCGAGAATATTCCTCATCGTATTAGGCAGCACAATAACCTGACTCTTGTTGTCCCGCACGTCTTTGAGCGTCTGCCAGAGAGCCTGATACTCATTAAGCATTTCGTGCATGGATAAAGGGATACAGTCGCTGTGCTCATTCTTGATAATACGCAGCAGTGACCATCCTTTAGGTGCATCAAGTTTACTCTCCAGCCTTCTCACGGCCGTCAGCAAAATTTCCTGGAAGAAAAAGAGGTTATGCGTGAGGATTACCAGATGGCGGGCTGTCTCAGGTTTAATAATTTTCCGTTTGATCAGCGAGGCTACTTCATAAATGTAATTATGTGAGAGGCTGGATATCGGATCATCAATAACTATTATCTTCCGGCCATCGTGGACGGCATCAGGCGTGACACTGCCGGTGCAGGATTCGATAAAATAGAGTAACGCAATAATAGTTTTTTCACCTTCACTCAGCGTTCTGAATACATCCTGTTCCCCTGGATCGCTTACCCGTCTAAGCCGGTAAAGTTTCATCTCCTCGTTATGGCAGCAGATGTGGAAGTCAGTTACGCCCAACGCTTTCAGATTAATATTGATGGAATCGATGGTAGGTTGAATGACTGAAAGTTGTCCTACAAGCCGGGACGTTTGATCCCCGAGCTGCCTTCTTTCAGTCAAAAGAGCTGAGGCCTGTTGCTCGGCTTTTGTTTTCTGAGCCCTGACTTCCTGAAGTTCAGCTGTCAGTGCCACAAGATACTCGTCGCAAATCTGGCGCAGATACATATCAACATCGGCCTTTAATCTCGCCATTTCGGCATCGTAGTTATCAGCCAGTTGGTTGTTCGCAGAAACGGTATTATTTATCTTTTCTATACTACTGATGAGGCTGTTGCTCGCTTCAGAAATATCAGCTACATCGTATATCTCAGAAGGTCTTTCGAGTTTGTTGACGATTGTCTGGAGGTGTGACTGACTGATCTGAATAAGTAACTTGAGGGAGACAAAAACCTCTGCACCTTCGTTTACCGCAGGATGTCTGAAAACTCTCTCCTACAGGTCATTGAGATAGTCAACATTTTCCGCTACATCTCCTGCCGCCTTTTTTATTACGTCAATCGCGTCGGTGTAGCTTTTGTCATACATCCTCGCCATTTCTTCGGCAAAATGGGCTGTATCAAACGTGTTCTGACAAAAAGGGCAGACATCGTCACGAATATATCGAGTCCCCTCTCTGACCCAGTCGGCATTTCCCATATTTGCAATAAATCCAGCAAATTGTGTACCTGACGCGGGCTGAAGTGGTGAATGGATGAGCTGAAGCACAGCAGGATTTAGCGGTGGTGGAAGGGTAAAGCTGATTTAAGGTAAACTTGTTCCTTTACTTTTCTCCAGGTTTTCTAGACGAGCAGAAAGTTCCTCCATGTTAAGTTCTGTGACTGCAAGGGGAATATCTTTTATTCGTTCATAAAAATTTCTCTGCTGCTTCGCTCCCGTAAGAAAAGACGAGAATCGGGCCCGTTCAGTAGATGTTCTTTTGAACATTCTGGCGGCGCAGTTATTTATTAGGGTCAACTCCATTTTCGCCCGCCCTGCGATTTCAGTGTTAAGTTCACTTATCTTTGTATCTACCCGGGTGATCTTTTTCCTATTATCATCAACTTGTTCCTGAATATCTTTATTGTGCTCACTAAGTGTGAATATACCTGGCTGAACATTCTCAAGACTAAATTTTCTTTCGATATAATCCTGATTAAAGACAAGCGGAAATAATTCCACCTGACTTTCAAAACGGCACTGGTGGTACTTTTCCGGATAATAGCCAGAAAAGTAGTTTGATATTGTTGATTTTCCAGAACCATTCTGGCCATAAATGAGCGTAACCTTATTGCTCAGGTCGATACGCACATCTTTGTCAGCACCGTAACTTCTGACGCCCCTGATCGTTAGAACAGCCACGCTTTTTCTCCTTTTTTATACAGTAGTAGGTACTCTGCCCTTGCGCACTTTTCGTCCCGCGCGCACTTGAGTGCTCAGAATAATCTTACCTCCTTTCCCGGGAATTTCCTTTTCCGTTTTCTGTAATTTCAGGAAAATGACAAGGGAAGCTCCCAAAAGAGAGCTTCCCAGTGAACTGTTATGATTCTTGGTTCAATCTTTTCTTTATGTATGGCGACGAGTTAGATAATCCTGGAAACAACTCATGATTCTCGCAAACTACGTGACTAACACTTTCTGCATCTTCTGGACTCCAGCTACTTAATTTCAGAGTCTGAGCATCAAGCCACTCACGAAGCACTTTATCTTCGAGAGAGCGAGGGAAAAGCGCAGCTATGGCTCTACGTGAAGTTTTCTTTTCTGGTTCATTGAAGACTAAGACATCATGAAAATCTTGTATAACTGCAATTCTTCTTTCGATACTTCTGTCACCTTCCAACAAAATATCATGAAGCTCTCGTAGTATCTCAGTACGTTGATCACCATCCAAAACTGTCCATAAAAAATTTACATTTTCGCTCTGTTTTAGCTGTTTCACGTCGGTTGAACGATACCATTCAGCAAACATATGCGCGACAGAATTAGATGACACGGATTTGTCTGATTCTTTCATTTTGGTAAGAATAAGTTTCCTGTTAGCTTCCAAGTTATTGAAAGCAGCATACAGCGAATCTGAATCAGCGAAACAAGACTGGCTTAGGGTGATGATTTTTCCCATTACCGGAGGCAAAGAATCGGTGCTAAATACATCATCAATAAATTTGGAATCCAGAGACTCTAAGTTTTTGTCATTAATTCGCTCAGCCAATGCATTATCTCTGTCAGCCAGAGGCCTAAACACGTCAACATCATTAGGTAACGATTTAATGGCCTGATAATATTTACTAACATAAGATAACGTATCTATATACTGAAGTTTCTCATCATTAAATATAAGCGAGATAGAGTTACGCACATATGGTGCAGCGGTCAAATCATTTAATGATTTAATCACTGTCTGGAATGAATTCATATAGATAAAATAATATGAGAGATATCTAATGAAATCTTCATTCTCAGACAATCCATCTGCATAGGTTTCGATAGAAGTATAATCATTAATGGCCACCATGTGAGCGACAGCATGGGCAGCAAACTCTTCAGGATTTCCAGACTGGATCTCTTTCTGAAAAGATAAGCGTTGTAAATACCCGCTCGAGTACCACTCTTTATTAAAAATTAACTTTCTAAACCTACTAATCTCAATAATAGGTGTATTGTAAGTAAAATCGGAATACACTTTTGTTACGATATCTGGCAAATTACCTTTTTCATTTTCTATAATGTTTCTTACTACTTTACTATGTAATCCAAAGAATCTAATGACTCCTTTATTGAAAATGTCTCCACCTTCGTCACCAAGTTCGAATCGAAGCATTTTTTCTTGTTCATCTTCATTTAAAGACAAGTTATTTATATCAAGCTTTGGATACTTATTTTCTCGATCCAAAAGATATAGTGAGTAAACTACCCCTGATAAATCGGTTGAAATTTCATTCAACAAATTACGCTCAGTTAGATCTGAATATATATTGGCCTCAGTTAATAATTCTTTGACATAACCTTCATCATTATGAGGTGCATTCTGTAATAAGCTGAGTTCCTTTACAATGTAATCACTTTGACGGATTATAAATTTCTCCTGCCCGATATAACCCTGCTTTACCAGATTGAAGATACTTTGGCTAAAGTCGCTCCTGAAAAGTGCCCGCTCTCTGAGTGCATAGGTTGCATCCAATGCTCTTACAGCATTGCAAATTTCCTGAGAGATAGTGTCGATAACTTCTGAAGGTAATTTAGCAACCGTCTCCATCCAGTCCTGCATTGATATTTGGTGAGCACAACGCATCCAGGCATGACTGAAACCATACATACCTGACAGTTTCTCCAGTGCACCAGAATCACGTTTTTTGATCGCTTCCGTCAATGGAGTATCAAATAATTCTGACCGAGCGAGTACAACTGATGACTGGAAGTGAATACTCATTAGATATTCACTCCAGCGTTGTGTATCATTAAAAAATAGGCGGTTGAGTTGATCTTGTGTTGCCTGTACCTTATCCTCAAATTCGTTAGGAGCAAGATTAGCATCTCTGCCTGCAGAAAAGCGAAGGAGTAGGGTCACGTCATTTTCATTATATCTGACAAATATTATATATAGTGCAAGAAGAATTAATTCTTCCGAGTCGGTTGCTGATACAGTCATCTGTAATATATGAATGTCATTTACTAGCTTTTTCAACAATCGTGGTGTAATTCTAGGGTATTCGCCAGGACGCCAGCGCTCCAGTATTAAAATTGTTTCTGAGCAGGATAATTCATTATGTTCATGTACTGTCTCCTTCCACATTCCCCTGAACGCATCCTGCCATCCAGCTGTGATTAAAGGCGGAACCGTAAAAGTTACGGGGATACGTTTTGCTATAAATTCGCGACCAGAATGTCCCTCAACAAGAAGTGATTTTGCTACATGTCGTGCTGAGTACGGCACGATGATCCGGAATTGTTTATGCGTGGTACCTGAAATAAGCTCCATATCACTCCAGAGTTCTTTCACTTTCTCAGAGCTTATTCTGTCTAAATTATCAATTATAAGTATAAATTTTGCATTATCAGGCACTGTAGATCTTTCTGTAAAACCGGCAAGTGCATTCGTTAGTTCTATAGTTCCTATCTCTCTACTTATAAGCCATGTTTCTGAAATCTTATCTACGCTATTTTGTTTAAAGAGATCGCCGACTGTTATGATATCTTCTACCTTGCCGATGTTTTTTTGTCTTCTACTATGTTTGCCTTTAAGCCATAAAAGAAGGAGGCCCGGAGAAAGTGCTGAGAGGAGTTCCAGTAAGAGAATATAAAAAGAAACTGTACCTGTGCCTTTAATTAGAGAATTTAAATCCAAAAGTAAATACCGGACCATTTGCACCGACAGAAGACACAACAGGATAAAACTTACTGTCCACCAACTTAGTCGGCTACTGACTTTCTTATCGTATTCCACTACATTACCCAACGCTTTATTTCTGAGCGTTTCTAGTTTAGATATATTCACACCGTGGATTTTTCTTATTCCATCATATATTACCTCTATGAGCGCTTTTTTGGTGTTGCCATAATGATAAAGCTCGGCATCAAAATTTATAAACGTATATTCCGGGGATAGTTCTTTTTTCAGGAAATGAATGATCGTTGATTTTCCTGAGCCCAATTCACCCTCTAGTCCAAGTATATTAACATCTGTTTTTTTTATCACTTCTGCCATTTGTTCAGAGACCTTTCTGTGGCTTTCGCCTCGGAAAAGGTCGCTACCGGCAGGAGTTTCTTGCTGAAGTTTAAGCGCCACAGATTCTCCTTGTTGTCCTTGATTTGAAAATCTTACTATTGAACGAGTAAGTGAACGAAAGCAAAATCCGCAGATGTGTTCACCTTTTCATCATAAAACCGTTGGGGTACGTTTTTCTAGCACCTTTAGCGATTTTGCTTGTTTCCGTAGACCTATGAACTTCCGCAAACACGCAGTATCCCTAAAAGTCGACTCTAGCAGGGACAGTCATAACGCTATTTACGCTTTCTGTATTTCTAGGAACCTGGCGCATTCTTGAGGGCAGATTGTCACAGAACACAACATAAGGGGCCAGCTTCCTTTTCCTGCCCCATCATCCAGGGAAAAAAGATCCGTTTTTGATCCTTTTACGATCCTTTTCTGACAACCCCTACAGATTAATTGTTTCCGTTTTATGGTATATATCCAGAAAGCGGAATTTCAGCGTGCACCGCTCTGCGGTTTTTTTCCGTGGCAGCCGGCGGCGGCCGTCCGTGCAAGGGGAAAAGTGCGAACCGTGTAGTCCCGTTACCCGACCCGGCCTACGTTGATGAGATGCACAGGCTGCTTGCCAACACCAGGGAGCAGTTTGAGGACGACCCCGTCACCGGTGAACGTCGTGCCCTGCCGATGTGGAATGTTTCTGACCGGACGGTCAGGAACTGGCTGGTCAGGGCAACCGATGCTGCGGAACGCGACAGAGTTAAACTCAGTATCAGCATCAGCCCTCACACGTTCCGCCACAGTTTTGCGATGCACCTGCTGCGCGGTAATAACAACTAAAGCAAGGAAGTCACATGTTTGATGATGATGACGCAGACCTGGAACCTGGGTCCCCTGAACTCAGTCCGGAGGTTCAGGCCCTGATTAACAATGGACTGGAATTTCTGGACAAGGCGCGGGAGGAGTTGGAAGCAGCAAAGCCAAAGTTTTCCATCGTTAGCTTCTGGACTGCAGTTGAAATTCTGCTGAAGGTTCCTCTTGCCCATGAGCACTGGAGTCTTGTCTGCAGCCGAAAGACTCCTCCCAAAAAACAGAGTTACCTGGACGGGGATTTTCAGTCCATTACTTATGACGAAATTCGTACCCTCCTCCGCGATGTTCTTCAAAAACCACTAAGTGATACAACCCATAACGTTTTTGACAAAGTCCGGAAACACCGAAATCGTGTGGTTCACTTCTATCATCCCTCCTTTACAGATGCGGAACAGCATCAAATTCAGAAAGAGCAGGCAGATGCCTGGTTTGCCCTTAACCGTCTCATGCGGGATGAATGGCAGTCAATTTTCGGCGCTAAAGACAGCTACAGCTGGAAGCTGGCGCACGGTGAAACCCGCCTACTCAGGGGAAGTGAGTTCTATGCTGCCGTTCGGCTCCGGCAGGTTAAAGAGGACTTGGATGCGCTGGCCAAATCAGGTAACCAGATAGGGGTCTGTGAGTCCTGCAAACAAAAGGCGTCGGTTACTCAATCTCACATCACCGGAAGCGAGGAACGAACGCTGCTCATTACGCGGTGTCGTGTCTGTACCAGTCAGTCCCGCCATATTTTACTCAGTTGTTCAAATTGCGACGAAAGACAGTCCCTACCTGAAGGTGATGAACCTTTTACCTGCGACAACTGCAGCGAGACCGTAGATCGAATGGAACTTCTGGATGAGGAAACATTTCGGAGCGTCGATGAGCAGATGTTCTCCGTACTACCCGGAGGTTGCACTAATTGCATGGTACCTGACAGTGTCTGTAAACACGGTGATGGTTATCTTTGCACCCAGTGTCTCAATTACTACACGGAGCTGCATGCGTGTGGATACTGCGACCACTTTAGCGATAGTGTTCCGCAGTTTAGTCATCACATCGGATGTGACTTTTGCGATGGTGACAGCCGCTATCATGGCGATTAAATCACGTTAAATGTCATTCATTTGAAATACAATTGAATTTCTAATGTATGTCAAATGAAATCATTTTAAGGTAGTCAAAACACACATTTGAAATCTAAATGAATTTCAAATGTATTACATTATGGGCGCTCTATGTCAACGTGGACAAATATCTCTATCGGTAACTTCACTCTGTACGATACGCAGAATGACTATTATCAGTGGTATTTTCAGGAGGGCGATCGTGTCAGGGAGATTGCCGAAGAGGAGGACGGATTCTGGTCAGAAGAAACGTTCATTGGCTATCGAACGACCGTGGCACAGATGCGCCGACGGTTACAGCTGAACGGATATGACCGGGCCGCTCTCGAACGGGATTTTTCGACTGCCATTGACTCCTGGAAAGCGGATTCTATTGCGGAGCTGGCCGAACTTGAAAGCGAAGAACATCCCCACGGAGAACATTATCTTCAATACAGAATCACCTGGCTGAAGCATGTCATCCCGGTTCTTGAAAATGCGACGCTGGATGATTGGCTTGAGCGGTTAAACAAGGCAGCACATTGGCCGAGTAACGAGAGTGATTTCTCCCAACTTTTGACGTGGATTGAAACCGGTGATCCTGTGCTTTCCCTGATGGTCAGCTCGGTTGACTCTGATTGCTTATGGGTTCGTGATTCGAACTTTAATTTCCCGTGTACACAACAAGACTTTTACTCTTTAGCGATTCTGCTAATCACTGAGGATGAAGCTGTATGCGAACTGGACCTGAAATGGCTCATTTCTGCCGGATGGACTGATGATTTTGACGATCTGGAAGAAAAACATGCAGGAGCCACTCAACCGCTTAGACATGCCAGACAAAGCCTCTCTGAGTTAAGTGCACTGGTATCCTCTGCACCCGAAAATCCTGTACTGGTGAGAATGTGTTACTCCGGCATAATTACCGTTATGGAAGCTTACCTTGCAGATATTTTCATACGGGCAGTAAAGCATCCTTCTGTTAAGCGACGTTTCGTTGAGAGCTACGAGACATTCCAGAATAGCCCTAAAAAGCCACTTTCAGAGGTCTTCAATCTGCTCGATTCGCTGGACAAGACTATCGAGACGGCATTGCTCAGCCTGTCGTTTCATCATATTGCCACAGTGAAAAAACTCTATCAGGAATGTCTCCTTGTCAGTTTCCCGCCCGATATATTGAATGATATAGCGCGTTCAGTGATCATTAGACATGACATTGTTCATCGAAATGGCCGGGATAAGAAAGGGAAGCACCACTTAATTGAGTGCCATCATGTAAATCAGCTCGAGGAGCTCATGCACGTATTTTTGGCTGGTATAGACAAACAGATTCTGGATGGACTTCAGCTGCAATTCCATAATAAAAATGACGTGCAAATGTAATTCTTTTGTATTTAATTTGTATTACTCTATAGCTGAAAAACCGGCACGTTGCATACGCAGACGCAGTGTTACCACACCCGCGTTGGTGTGCGTCAGGATAAGTACCGGCCTGGCTCCCGTATGCAGAGCTAGGGTATCCGCGATGATTTATGTTTTACCGCACCCGGCCAGGGCTGTGATCGTCCCCCGATGATATTCCAGCAGCTTGTAATCAGGCGGCATGTGCCCACCAGTAAAGCCGGTTAATCAGCGCCTGGAACTCGGCATCAGACGCGGGGAGATGAGGACCAAGGATACCCAGGCCGCCTTCTATGCTGGCTGGCCAAACGCATTTACCGCTGTTCCGGTTGCCGGAGAGGTGCTAAACAATCGATCATCGAGTAAAAGGTAATATTACTGAACACTAAAACCTGACGCACATCACAAAATTAGAACGAACAGTTCATGAACCAACAGGCGTGACATCGAGTGATTTATGGACAGCGTTTAACACAGTTATGTACTAAAACTGAGTTCATAACTGTGAGCTTGAATCGCCATTTGATTAATATCCATTTAAAACAATTTGTTATACTATTTCTGGTGCTGAAGTAAATTATGTATATTCCTCAAACCCAGAATAGTTAAATACAATATTGAGACACTCCAGGTCTCCATACCTTCTGTGATATCTTCCTTAGTCCATAAAAATGCATCTCTCCATGCGCATCATCCCAGGCGCGCTATCCTCGCCCCCGCGTCGTCAATATGTGCGCGTAACGCCACCATGCATGGCGTAAAACTGGCAGAGAAACGGTCGCAATTGCTGGCCAAAGCATAAAAACGCTCAGCCAGTTCCAGCGCCTCGTGCCAGGTATCTCCCTCTATCACCTCAGGAAGCGATGCCGGACGAAGCGTATTCACCATTCCGCCTCCTGACTTAGGTGCAAATCCCATGGGCAGCATGTCATAGGCTGGCGCAAGATGGTAAGGTCGGCCATGCGCGCTGATGAACGACAGATTACCGTGGTGCATGTCGGTATTGCCAATCAGCATGCCAAACGCCCAAAGCCGTGCCGTAGCGGCCACCGCATCAGGGTGAACACAGCCCTGCTTTACCAGCTCATTAACCAGCACGGGCCATGTCTCTCTCGCCCGGCCGACAAATTCCGCTTCCAGCGCTCGTAAAGAAAAGAGACCATTGCGACCAAGCGCGCCTGTGCGATCGAAGCGCGGGATTTCGAGGAAGCGCTGTCCGCCAAAATCAAACAACTCTGTTTCGACGCCGAGCACCTTTAATGCAACGTGTTCCGCCAGCAACAGATCCCGCCAGCGTTCGCTAATAGGGTTATCGTCCGGCGCCGTGAATTTCACGATGACGTGACCTCGTTCTGTATAGGTGCAAAATTTGGGTTGTTCACCACCAGCGGAGGAACCCGGCACCTCTCCGGAGCTAACGGCCAGCGCCAGCGCCGGGTATGCCGTGGGCCGATCCACGGCTACAGGCGACGGCATCTCCACAAAATGGTTCCGCGCCTGTTCACCTATTAACAGATTCCCCACCGCATCGTGTCCGTGTGCCAGCAATGCCCTGATAACATCCGAATCACTCCAGCTCTCTGGATTTGCCGGCAGGCCCAGTTCGAATGAAAATCGGGAGGCATACGCGCGGCCAAGATATCCCTGGGGCCGCATGTCAAACAGCCACCACGGCAACCCGTCGCTATGGAGGCAAATACCGTCCGTTTGCTCCATTACAAATCCGTCTGGATAAACCGGAACGAGTCTGCCCAGCGGTTTAACCTGGCCCTCTTCCGTTATGCGGTAAATGGGGGCCGAACTGAACCCCCGACGCGTATCGCGTAGCACATAGTGAATAGATGGACCGGAGCCGATCCGAACAACCTCATCGCCAAGTGCTTTAATCGCCCTGGAGATGGTTGGCTGGCTAATACCCATAATATCAATTAGTTGTCTTACCGATATTGGGCCTTGCCTCAGCAGTTGTCGTAACGTTTCGGATCGGTTTATCATCGTAGTGAATCGCTTTATGAATAGCATATTGAATAGCTAACTTATCAGGTATTGGGCCCCCTGTCATCTTCGCGAACGATTGTCGCTGAGTTATGCCTGCGCAACCAAATCAACTTGTAAGCCGCAGGAATGATAAACAGCGATAACAGCGGCGCTGTGATCATCCCGCCGATCATGGGCGCCGCTATCCGGCTCATAACTTCCGAACCGGCACCAGTCCCCCAAAGTATTGGCAGCAGGCCCGCAATGATCACCGCGACGGTCATGGCCTTTGGCCGCACACGGAGCACGGCACCATGATATAGTGCTTCATCAAGCCCTTGTTCTGTGAACGTTTCCCGACGGGACAGTTCCGGTTGCGCTTCAATGGCATGACGTAAATACATCAGCATAACGACCCCAAATTCCGCTGCGACCCCGGCCAGGGCGATAAATCCGGTTCCGGTTGCGACTGACATATGGAAACCCTGCCAGTAGAGAAACCATATTCCACCGACCAGGGCGAACGGCAGACTCATCAGGATCAGCATTGCTTCATCCACGCGACGAAACGCCAGGTAAAGTAAAATGAAGATGATCATCACCGTCATCGGTACCATCAGTTTCAGCTTCTTATTGGCATGTTCGAGAAGCTCAAATTGTCCGGAGAAAGACACGCTGGTACCTGGCATCAGCTTCACGTTCTGACTGATGGCCGTCTTAATGTCGTTCACCACCGATACCATATCCCTGCCCCGTGCATCGATGTAAATCCAGCTGGCTGGCCGGGCATTCTCCGTTTTCAACATCGTGGGGCCGGAAACAACCTTAATATCAGCCACATCGCCCAGCGTGATCTGCTGTTTCATCGGCGTCAGGATAGGCATCTGTTTTAACGCATTCGGGCTGTTCCGGTAGTCCTTAGGATAACGAATATTGATCGGGTAGCGGGCGACGCCTTCCACCGTTTCACCTACCGTTGCGCCGCCAATGGCCGAAGAGACAAACAGCTGCACATCGCCCACCGTCATTCCGTAGCGGGCGGCTTTTTCCCGGTTAATATCCACATCAATGTAACGCCCGCCCTCCAGGCGTTCCGCCAGAGCAGACACCACGCCGGGCACCGTTTTGGCGACCGCCTCGATGCGCTGCGCCGTGGCGTCGATATCAGACAGAACGGTACCGGACACTTTGATACCTATCGGGCTTTTGATCCCGGTGGAGAGCATATCAATGCGGTTACGAATAGGCGGAACCCACAGGTTAGCCAGGCCTGGCAAACGAACGGTGTTATCCAGTTCGTCAATAATCTTGTCAATCGTCATGCCGGGCCGCCACTGATCCTCTGGTTTGAGCTGAATCGTGGTTTCCACCATTTCAAGCGGTGCGGCATCCGTTGCCGTTTCTGCCTTACCTGTCTTGCCGAAAACAGACGCCACTTCAGGCACCGTTTTGATGAGTTTGTCCGTGGTTTGCAGGAGCGCCGCCGCTTCTGCCGGAGACACACCGGGCAAGGTCGAGGGCATATACAGCAGGTCGCCTTCGTTGATCTTCGGTAAAAACTCACCGCCAACCTGGCTCAGCGGCCAGATAACCGTGAAGATAGATAAGGCTGCAACCAACAGGGTGGCTTTTGGCCAGTGGAGAACCCTGATCAGCAGCGGATGATAGGCGTTAATCAGCAGCCGGTTCAGCGGGTTACTGTTCTCTGCGGGGATTTTTCCGCGGATCCAGAAGCCCATCAGGATGGGGATAACGATGATGGCGAGCATGGCCGCCCCCGCCATGGAGTACGTTTTCGTGAAGGCCAGTGGACCAAACAGTCGCCCTTCCTGTCCCTCAAGGGTAAAGATGGGAATAAACGATAAGGTGATGATCAGCAGGCTGATAAACAGTGCGGGCCCCACTTCCACAGAGGCATTGGTGATCACCTTCCAGCGGGTGGCGTTGTCGATCTGCTCTTCCGGATGCAGATGATCCCACTCTTCCAGCCGTTTGTGCGCGTTTTCAATCATCACAATGGCCGCATCCACCATCGCACCGACGGCAATGGCAATGCCCCCCAGCGACATGATGTTGGCGTTCAGTCCCTGAAAATGCATCACAATAAAGGCAATACACAGGCCGAGCGGCAGAGAGACAATCGCCACCAGTGCAGAGCGGACATGCCAGAGGAACAGCGCACAGACGATGGCCACCACGATAAATTCTTCAATCAGCTTGCCGCTCAGGTTATCGATAGCTCTGTCGATTAACTGGCTACGATCGTAGGTCGTCACAATCTCGACGCCTTCCGGCAGGCTGGCCTTCAACGTTTCCAGCTTATCCTTCACCGCCGTAATGACTTCACGCGCATTTTTGCCCGAGCGCAGGATCACCACGCCACCCGCCACTTCCCCCTGCCCGTTCAGCTCAGCAATACCGCGGCGCATTTCCGGCCCCGTTTGTACGCGAGCAACATCGCGCAGGTAAATCGGGACACCGTTCTCACTGTTTTTCAGCACGATATTATTGAAATCGTCTATCGTCTGTAGGTAGCCGCTGGCCCGGACCATATACTCTGCTTCCGCCATTTCAACCGACGATCCCCCTGCTTCCTGGTTCGACGACGCAAGGGCCTGCTTAACCTCCGACAGGCTTATGCCGTACTGGGCCAGTTTTAACGGATTGACCTGGATCTGATACTGCTTAACCACGCCGCCAACCGATGCCACTTCAGCCACGTTGGGGATGGTTTTTAACTCAAATTTCAGGAACCAGTCCTGCAATGAGCGCAATTCTGCGAGATCGTGCTTACCGGAACGATCGACCAGCGCATATTCAAATATCCAGCCCACCCCCGTGGCATCCGGGCCAATTTCTGAACTCACGCCAGCAGGCAGTTTGCCCTGAACCTGGTTCAGGTACTCCAGTACGCGCGACCGGGCCCAATACAAATCAGTACCGTCTTCAAAAATGACATACACATACGAATCACCAAACTGAGAAAAACCGCGCACGGTTTTGGCACCGGGTACCGACAGCATGGTGGTAGTGAGCGGATAGGTCACCTGATTTTCAACTATCTGCGGGGCCTGGCCAGGATAGCTGGTTTTGATAATCACCTGAACGTCAGACAGGTCGGGCAAGGCATCGACCGGTGTGTTGATGATGGTCCATGCGCCCCAGATGCTAAGAAACAGCGCCCCCATCATCACCAGGAAACGGTTGGCGACGGACCGCCGGATAATCCATTCAATCATCATCGTCCCCTTAATGACCTGAATGCGTGTTGTCTGCTGTTTCAGCGTGACGCATGCGCTCCAGCGCGCCGGTAATATTGGCCTCGGAGTCAATCAGGAACAGACCGCTAACTACCACCGTCTCCCCTTCGTTGAGGCCTGAACCAATACCGGACTGCTGCTGAGATTCATGCAGAACGTGGATCGGTTTCGGCACAAAATGCCCCTCTGCATCGACGGTAATCACGCGCTGTTCCTTTCCGGTATCAATAACGGCCTGGGACCGGATCAACAGCATCTCCGGACTTTGCGTATTCAGTTTGAGATACGCATTCATGCCCGGTTTCAGACGCTCGTCTTTGTTGGAGACCTGCAGGCGCACCTGCAGCGTACGGGTGCTGGGATCCACGCTCGGCAGAAGGTTCCATTTTTCAACCGGGAAGGATTTATCAGGGTAAGCGGGTACTGAAATCTCAAACTGCGACGTGTCTTTCAGCAGATAAGCAATAGACTCAGGAACCGCCGCGCCGATCCAGACCGGATCCATCCCCTGAATTTGAGCGACCACCTTATCTTTTGAAATATTCATGCCGGTGCGCAGGTCAAACGCCGTGATCACCCCGTCAATGGGAGCCTTGATGGTAAATCGGGTCTGGATAGTTCGGGTCGCCCGTAGCTTCTGAATATCTTCATCCGGCATCCCGGCCAGCCGAAGACGTTCAAGTACGCCTTTGATTTGCACAGGCGTTCCACCGGTACCGGATAACAGCAAAAACTCACTCTGCGCCTCTACCCAGTCCGGAATGGTGATATCAATCAGCGGCGTGCCTTTCCTGACATGGTCGCCGATCGTCAACGGGTATACTTTCTCAACGAAACCTTCCGCGCGCGCCTGCACAATAACAAACTGATAGTCGTTATAACTGACATTGGCTGGGATCGTCTGGCTATAATTCAGCGTTCCGCGGGTGACTTTTTGCGTTTTTAACCCCAGGTTCTGGACCTGCGTGGGGTCAATGCGTATTCCGGCACCGCTTTTATCATCATTTTCATCCGCATATTTTGGCACCAGATCCATATCCATAAACGGCGATTTTCCAGGTTTATCGAATTTAACGTCTGGCTTCATCGGGTCATACCAGAAAAGTACCTTTCTTTCAGAAACCTGATTTTCTGGTTTTGCAGAGGCGTGAATATGCTGCCATGCCGTGACGGATATCATCCCTCCTGCAATAAGGCTGCTGACTATCATGGCAGCGTATTTTATTTTTAAAGATGCCATGCTACTTCTCGCTATTTAATGCTCTTCAGTAAAGAGATATTGCCCTGCTGGACAAACGAAAAATCAACGTGGCTACCGACTTTCAGGGCCGAAATACTCTCGTCAGCCTGAAGAAAGGTGAAACGCATCGTCATCGCGGGCCAGCCCACCGCCGGGATAGCATCATGGGCAATAGTGACTTTTTTACTCGTGAGATCAATATCCTTGATAATGCCGGTCCCCTTAATAATCTGCTCTGAGGTTCCTTCACTGGCAACATTCATTCCTGCGTGCTGATGAACCTCGGCCTGAAGGCTGGCAGAAAACATTACGGCGATCGCACCGAGGACAACGGTTTTAAGTGAATTACGCATTTTTACTTTCCTGTTTAATTAAATGAATTTATTCGACCCAACCGCCACCCAGTGCGGTGAAGAGCGTAATTTCATTCACCTGACGGGCATAAATAAGGTCGAGAAGAGTTTGCTGCGTGGAGAGCAGAGAACGTTCTGCATCAAGCACTTCGATATAGCTCACCGCACCGCTGGAATATAACCCTCTGGCACGTTGCAGGGTGATATTTAGCGAATCAAGATACCGCTGCTGGGCATTAATTTGCTGGTTAATGCTTTCCCGCAGCGCGAGCGCGTCAGCAACCTGTTTAAAGGCGGACTGAATTTTTTGTTCGTAATTCACAACCGACTGCTGCTGGCGAATTTCAGCCAGCTTCAGGTTGGCTTTATTTCTGCCTGCATTAAACAGGGGGATATCAATTTTAGGGATAAAATTCCACATCCCACTGCCCGTTGTGAAAAGGCTGGAGAGTTCCGTGCTGCCCGTTGAAAGTCCGCTGGTCAGTGAAATGGACGGGAAAAAGGCAGCACGTGCCGCACCGATATTCGCATCGGCCGCTTTAAGCTGATACTCCGCCTCCATAATATCCGGGCGCTGCAGCAGTATCGCTGATGAAAGATGAGGCGGCAGCCTGACCGGCGCAATATCGCTGGCGTTCATGCCGCTGTTGCCCGGCAGTGCGCGATACGTTCCGAGGACCAGCTGCAGGGCATTATTGGCCTGCGCCAGCTCACCCTCTCTTTTGGCTATCTCTGCCTGAGTGCTTTCAATCTGCCCCCGGGCCTGCTCCAGCGCCAGGACGTTTGTGCTGCCGGTTACCAGCTGTTGCTCAACGAACGCGTAAGACTGCTGGTAATTCTTCAGCGTCTCCTGCGCAATACGGCGTTGTTTATAGGCCAGCTGCTGGCTGAAATAGCTCTGCGACACGTTAGAGATGAGCAGAATATGCACCGCTCGACGAGCTTCTTCGCTGGCAAAAAAGTTTTGTCTGTCAGCCTCGCTCATGTTCCTGAGCTTGCCGAAGAAATCGAGTTCATAGCCTACTGCAAGACCTGCGTCGTACTGCTGCGAGGCAGGTTTGTCACTTTTCAGACCGCCGCTATAGGTGATAGCCGAGGAGGCATTCAGCTGAGGATAACGATCCGCATCCGTCACCGTGAACTGCGCCCGGGCTTCCTCAACCTTCAGGGTGGCCATTTTTAAATCGCGGTTATTTTCCAGGGCGTCGCTGATCAACCCAACGACCTGGGGGTCGACAAAAAAGTGACGCCAGCCGGTATCCTGATACCCCGCCACCGCAGGTGTCAGGCCATTTCGGGATAACGAAAACTGCTGGGGCACCGGTGACGCGGGTCGCTGGTACTCAGGCGCCAGCGAGACGCAGCCTGTCAGGAAAAATACCGTACTGATGCTAAGTCGTTTTAACAGGAACATAATGGTTCAAATGAAGTCCAGAGTATTTTTAGGGTCACTCTACTGAACGCATCCTGTTTGACGGGTGACAGGATAATGACAATGTTGTCATTTTTAACGTAAGTCATTGTTAACGGCCGCGAGCACAATAGAATGTCGTCAGCAGCCAGTCAGGGGAGCAAGATGAAAATACTGATCGTCGAAGACGAAATGAAAACCGGTGAATACCTCAGCAAGGGGCTGACTGAAGCGGGGTTTATCGTCGACCACGCTGACAATGGCCTCAACGGTTACCATCTCGCCATGACTGCGGAATACGATCTGCTGATTCTGGATATTATGCTTCCCGACGTGAACGGCTGGGATATTGTCCGCATGCTGCGTTCGGCCGGGAAAGGAATGCCCATACTGCTCCTCACGGCGCTCGGCACCATTGAACACCGGGTCAAAGGGCTTGAGCTGGGTGCGGATGATTATCTGATTAAGCCTTTTGCCTTTGCTGAACTTCTCGCCCGGGTAAGAACGCTGCTGAGGCGCGGAAATACGGTGATTGCGGAAAGCCAGCTTCAGGTGGCTGACCTGACGGTTGACCTCGTGTCGAGAAAAGTGAGCCGGGCGGGGAATCGCATCCTGTTAACCAGTAAGGAGTTCAGCCTGCTGGAGTTTTTCCTTCGTCATCAGGGAGAAGTGCTGCCCCGCTCCCTGATTGCCTCTCAGGTGTGGGACATGAACTTTGACAGCGATACGAACGCCATTGATGTGGCGGTAAAACGGCTTCGGGCAAAAATCGATAACGATTATGAACACAAGCTGATCCAGACGGTGCGCGGTGTGGGCTATATGCTGGAGGCGCCGGATGCGCATTAAGCCTTTCAGGCGCCCTTTTTCGCTGGCTCTTCGGCTGACCTTTTTTATCAGTCTCTCCACGATCCTGGCGTTTTTCGCCTTCACGTGGTTTATGGTGCATTCCGTTGAAAAGCATTTTGCTGAGCAGGACATCAGCGATCTGCAGCAAATCAGCACCGCGATGCACCGTATCCTCCAATCTCCTGCCGAACCCGAGCGGAAGAAAATCAGTAAACTCAACGAGTCGATCGCCAGTTACCGCAACGTTGCCGTTCTGCTTGTGGATCCGCAGGGAAATACCCTGTTCAGCTCGGCACACGGGGCAGCATTACGCCCTGCGATGAATACACCGGATTTTAACGTGCACCGTCGCACCCAGGATGTCTTTCTGTGGACGGTGGAGGACTCTTCTGCTTCCATGCACGCGGAGCCCGACATGAAAATGGACACGTACCGGATTATCGCCTCGTCAGGCACGGCGACATTGCAGGGCAAATCGCAGGACTACGTGATGCTGATTGGCCTCTCCATTAATTTTCATCTGCACTACCTGGATGCCCTGAAGAAGAATCTCTTCGCGATTGCCGCGGCAATCAGTCTGCTGATTATTGTTGTCATTCGTATTGCGGTACGCCAGGGCCATCTGCCTCTGCGTAACGTCAGCACCGCCATTAAAAATATCACCTCAGAGAATCTCGACGCGCGACTTGAACCGTCCCGCGTGCCCGTTGAGCTGGAACAGCTGGTGATCTCTTTCAACCATATGATTGAAAAAATAGAAGATGTCTTTACCCGCCAGGCCAATTTTTCCGCCGATATCGCGCATGAGATCAGAACGCCTGTTACCAATCTGGTGACGCAAACGGAAATTGCGCTGAGCCAGAACCGTTCTCAGAAGGAGTTGGAAGATGTGCTGTATTCCAGCCTTGAAGAGTACAACCGAATGACCCGGATGGTCAGCGACATGCTGTTCCTGGCGCAGGCGGATAATAATCAGCTCATCCCGGACCGGGCGATCTTTGATTTGCGCGCTGAAGTCATGAAAGTGTTCGATTTCTTCGAAGCCTGGGCGGAAGAACGTAACGTCACGCTGAAATTTAACGGAATGCCCTGCCTGACAGAAGGCGATCCGCAGATGTTCAGAAGGGCGATTAACAATCTGTTATCCAATGCCCTGCGCTATACGCCGGAAGGAAAAGCGGTGACCGTCTCACTCCGAGAGCAGGAAAACAATATTGAACTGGTGGTTGCCAACCCCGGCGCGCCGATCCCGGAAGAACATCTGCCAAGGCTGTTTGACCGCTTTTACCGGGTGGATCCATCAAGACAGCGTAAAGGCGAAGGCAGCGGCATCGGCCTTGCCATCGTGAAATCCATCGTCAGCGCCCATCACGGAAAAATCCGTGTGGAATCCGATGCGGTATCGACGCGCTTTATACTTTCCGTGCCGAAGAAAACCGTTTAAGCGGTCAGCGAACCGGCCGACACACTTCCAGCACCTTCTCCCTGAGCCACCGGTGCGCGGGATCCTTTTCCATGCGCGGATGCCACATCTGTGAGACGGTAATGCTCCGGGTTTTAAACGGCAGTTCAAAGACGTGTACGCGTTCTGACATGGGCTGATTGAGCAAATACAGCGCCGGGACCATGGCAATCAGATCGGAGGCCAACGCCACGGATAACGCCGTCGGGAAACCGGGCACAACGCTGGCGACGTTACGTTTCATCCCGCGTTCCGCCAGCGCGTCATCGACAAACCCGTGTAACGATCCGTCGGGCGAGGCCACCACATGCCCCCAGGAGATATAATCCTGCAGGCTAACTGACGGGCGCGAAGCCAGTGGATGCCCCTGGCGCACTGCGCCAACAAACCTGTCCTGAAACAGCCGTTGCAGACGTATTTCAGGCCCCATATTGCTCTGCACGCCGATTTCCAGATCGACAAGCCCCTCTCGCAGATAGCGCGATGTTTTTTCAGGTTTCGGGGAGAAACGGATACAAACGTCGGGGGCAACACTCGCGACTGCGGCAATAAGCAGTGGCCCAAACGCCACCACAAAACCGTCGTTGGCTCTGATGGTGAACAGGCGCGCCAGATTCTCGACCTTCAGCGTATCGCTGGAGGGCTGGAGCACCGCCCTCGCCTCGTGTACGGCGTTGCGGGCGCGATCCCGTGTGGCTTCCGCCCAGGGGGTCAGCACCATCTGACGACCCGCCCGAACCAGAATAGGATCGCCGGTGACCTCCCGCAGCCTGCTCAGGGTTCGGCTCATGGCGGAGGTGCTCAGGTTTAAGCGTCGCGCCGCGCCCGCCACGCTGGCTTCGGCCAGCAGGACATCGAGCGCGACAAGCAGATTAAAGTCAGGATCGGTCACGAGGAATCCTCAGATAAGGCGTTATATGCAACGATTAAGTGCAAATGCTGCGTCTTCCGCCCTGTATACCTGATGATTATAGTTTCGTCATTACTATTCTTTTTCTGGAGTAACGACGATGACGCTATTTTCAAACCTGCCCGGCGATGAAGGTTTATCCGGGCATGAGCGCGCCCGGGTCCTAGCCGCCGTGATGACCACCACGCTGATGGGGGTCTTTGACGGAACGATGATCAACATCGCGCTCCCCTCCATGGCAAGCGCAATGCAGGTTCCTGCCAATGTTGCTGTCTGGTTCGCCAACGGTTATCTGCTGTCAGCGGCCATGACCCTCGCCATCTTTGCCGCGCTGGCGGCGCGCGTGGGCTATCGCCCGGTGTTTCTGGCCGGGCTTGCTACCTTTACGCTTACCTCTCTCGGCTGCGCGCTTGCGAAGACCCCGGATGTGCTGATCGGAATGCGTATTCTGCAGGGCATCGGCGGTGCGGCTACCCTGAGCATCGCCCCGGCAATCCTGCGATCCGTTTTCCCCGGCAGACTGCTTGGCCGCATTCTGGGGCTGCACGCCCTGCTTATAGCCTCCAGCACGGCGATAGCCCCGGTGCTGGGTGGAACGATACTGAACGCGCTGAGCTGGCAATGGCTGTTCGCCATTAACCTTATTCCAGGCTGCATCGCCCTGCTGCTGGCATGGCGCGCTTTACCGAAGGAATCAGCGGGTGATAAATCCTCCTTTGATGCGCCAGGCGCGGTGCTCTCCGCAACATTTCTGGGAGCCACGATCATGACGGCCAACAGTCTTCAGCGCGTCACGCAGCACATTCATCACGAAGCCATCGGCTGGGGACTTATCGCGCTGATGAGCGCCCTCGCCTTTATCTGGCGGATTCGGCGGGCAAGTCACCCTTTATTGCCGCCCGTCATATTCAAAAACGGACGCTTTACCCTCGCTGCGCTAACCTCGCTGGCCTCGTTTGTGAGCCAGGGCATCACCTTTGTCGCGCTGCCGTTCCTGTTTCAGAGCGTGTATGGCTACAGTCCCGTGGTTTCTGCGCTGCTCTTTACCCCGTGGCCGATAGGTATTGTGCTGATTGCGCCGCACGCGGGGCGTTGGGCTGATACGATTTCCGCGCCGCTGATTTCGACCCTCGGGCTGATGATATTTGTCGGTGGGTTGGTTCTGCTGGCGACCCTGCCTGAAAGCCCATCCGTATGGAATATCTGCCTACGCAGCCTGGTTTGCGGGATAGGGTTTGGCTGCTTCCAGAGCCCCAATAACCGGGAAATGCTCGCTAACGTGGCGCGGGACTATGCCAGCTATGCCTCCGGCGTGTTGTCTATCGTCAGGACATTCGGCCAGTGTCTCGGCGCCGCTACGGTGGGCGTGCTGCTGGCGGCAACACCCGGCCAAACCCTTGATGACCGGATCGTGCATGTTGCGCTGTGGATCGCCGTCATAGCCTCGACGGGCGCCGTGTTGTTTAGCGCGAGCAGGCTGCGCCCGGCGGCGCTACGCTTGCACGGGCCTACAAGATAATATGCAATATATTGATTTTAATGAACAATGTAGGCCGGGTAAGCGCAGCGCCACCCGGCAAGAAAGGCGTATCGTTTATTTACTCCAGCGCCAGCAGCGCAAAGCTCGCCAGCCAGTGCCCGCCGCTGTAGTGGCTGGCGGCCCAAAGCTCTACGCCTGCCACCCGTTGCTGATGA
>OBUR01000180.1_pt1 | contig 27461 bp, 13 predicted proteins | sample 1475951 | NCBI WGS metagenome assembly OBUR01 (sample SAMEA2579957, study PRJEB22360) | human gut metagenome
TACAGAACTAAATCCTTTGTGTAAATTCATTGTCTAACTTTTTGGGGTCAGTACATTATCCAGCCTCTTTTTTATAAAAAAAGACTGACCATTGTAAGGCAGCAAAGCTCTTACATGATATGGCCAGTCTCTTTTGTATTCTGCAGATTTGAAAATGATTAGTCTGCAATTTGTTCAGATGCTTCTAATTTTTTTCCAAGGTCGATAATATATTGTTTGAGATCATCTTTGACTTGAGGGTGTTTCAAGGCATAGTCGATCGAAGTTTTCATGAAGCCGAATTTATCACCTACATCGTAGCGTTGGCCTTTAAATTCACGGGCAAAGACTCGTTGGGTCTTATTGAGGGTATCGATTGCATCTGTCAATTGAATTTCATTGCCAGCACCTGGTTCTTGATTTGCAAGAATATCAAAGATTTCAGGAGTCAAGAGGTAGCGTCCGATAATAGCGAGATCACTTGGAGCGTCCTCTGGGTTTGGTTTTTCGACAAACGTTTCAACGCTATAAAGACCGTTAATACCTTCTCCTTGAGGTGCGATCACACCGTAAGATGAAACTTCTTCGTGAGGGACTTCCATCACAGCGATGGTTGACGCATGGGTTTCATCGTAGTCGTTCATCAATTGTTTGGTCAATGGCAAGGCATCATCATTAGTGATGTCCATGAGGTCATCTCCCAACATAACGACAAAAGGCTCGTTTCCAACAAAGGCCTTGGCTTGAAGAACAGCGTCCCCTAAACCTCGAGGGTGACTTTGGCGGATGAAATGAAGATTGATCGCTGTTGTATCATTGACCAACTTGAGTAAGTCAGTCTTGCCTTTTTGCTCGAGATTGTATTCCAATTCGAAGTTAGAATCGAAATGGTCTTCGATCGAACGTTTGGCCTTCCCTGTTACGACAAGGATTTCTTCAATCCCAGATTTCAGAGCCTCTTCGACGATAAATTGGATCGTAGGTTTGTCAACGATTGGCAACATTTCCTTTGCCAAAGCTTTGGTAGCTGGGAGGAAGCGTGTCCCCAAACCAGCCGCAGGAATGACTGCTTTTCTAACTTTAGTCATATAGTTTCCTTTCTAAAAGGTAGGATTGATGTTAGGGTGGTTGACTTATTTCCACTCATTTTCTTCTTTAAATTCATTGCTCATCATGTGGTGGATGGCTTCGCGGATATCTTTTCCTTCATAGATGACTTGGTAAATGGCTTGTGTAATCGGCATGTAGACATCCAATTCTTGGGCCAGCTCGTGGGCGACTTTGGTCGTAGAGATCCCTTCGATGATCATGCCCATGTTGGCTTCGATGTCTTCCAATTTTTCGCCACGTCCGAGAGCATCCCCAGCTCGCCAGTTACGAGAGTGAACAGAAGTTCCGGTAACGATCAAGTCACCGACCCCAGATAAACCGCTATAGGTCAATGGGCTAGCTCCGAGCTTAACGCCAAGGCGCGTGATTTCAGCGAGACCGCGCGTGATGATGGCTGCTTTGGCATTGTCACCATAACCAAGACCGTGCAGGGCTCCAGCTCCGACCGCGATGATATTCTTCAAGGCTCCAGCAGTTTCCACTCCGATAACATCTGTATTGGTATAGAGGCGGAAGTAGTGATTGCTAAAGAGTTCTTGAACATAGCGTGCAGCTTCTAAATCTTTTGAGGCTGCTGTAATGAGGGTGATGTCCCGTACGATGGTCTCTTCTGCATGACTCGGTCCAGAAACGACCACTACCTCACTGCGAAGAGAAGCAGGAATTTCTTCTTCAAGGATTTGAGAAATCCGATCGTGTGTGCCAGGTTCTAGCCCTTTAGAAGCGTGCATGACTGTGACAGGGTGATCCAGTGTTTCAGCGACTTGTTTAGCGACCAAGCGGGTCACTTTTGTAGGAACGACAAAGAGGACAGCATCCACACCGTCCAAAGCTGCTTTCAGATCAGTCGTAGCGGTAATTTGATCGCTAATAACGATATTTTTGAAATAGCGTTGATTGGTATGAGTGGTATTAATTTCATCGATTTGTTCTTGGATATTTCCCCAGAGACGGACTTCATGGCCGTTATCATTGAGGACTTGTGAAAGGGCTGTTCCCCATGAACCAGGACCCAATACTGCAACGGTTTGTTTTTCCATTGTATCTTCCATTTCTATGTCTATTTTTTCAACAAGGCTAGGAAATCTAGCGCTTGCGCCTTCGAAACGGCTTAATGTGTGCCTTGAAGGACGATTCTATTTTCCTCTCTATTTTAACATAATATAGGTAAAAAAACTTGTATGATCATCAATTGTTTTGTGAGGAAGGTGAAGGTGATAAATAAAATCTATCACGGTTTTAAAAAATACATATTAGACACGATCACTAATGGGTGGTAAGATAAATAGTAGTTAAAATGAAGGAGGAATGAATATGTGCAGAACAATTGTTGGAGTATCCGCTAATCTCTGTCCGGTTGACCCGGAAGGGAAAAACCTTCATTCCTCCGTGTCTAGTCAATTTGCGGAAGGGATCCGTCAAGCAGGTGGACTTCCAATGGTCATCCCGATGGGAGATCCTTCCTTAGTTAAGGATTATGTTGAAACGATTGACAAGTTGATCCTAAGTGGAGGTCAAAATGTCGATCCTAGTCTCTATGGCGAAGAAAAAACCATCGAAAGCGATGATTACAATATCGAACGGGATCAATTTGAGCTTGCCCTGCTGAAGGAAGCGGTTCGCCAAAACAAACCGGTTCTAGGAATCTGCCGTGGGGTTCAGTTGATCAATGTGGCTTTTGGAGGAACACTCAATCAAGAGATCGAGGGACATTGGCAAGGACTTCCGTTTGGGACTTCCCATTCTATCGAGACTAAAAAAGGTAGTGTGGTGGAGCAACTCTTTGGTCAGGCTAGTCGGATCAATTCCGTGCACCGTCAAAGTATCAAGGATCTTGCACCAAATTTCCGTGCGACCGCCTTTGATCCGCGCGATCACACCATCGAAGCGATTGAAGCAGTAGACGGCCATCGGATTATGGGCTTGCAATGGCATCCAGAATACTTGGTCAATGAAGAAAAAGGAAATTTAGAACTCTTCCGTTATTTATTACAGGAATTATAAGAAAAAGAGAGGTTGAATTGGTATCAGCCTCTCTTTTGGTATGGTTATTACTATCTAGAAATAGTAAGGGTTTTGTGCTAGAATAGGAACTACAATTGGGAGGTATTGATAGAAATGAAACTTGCTAAGACAATGAACCTTAACTATTTATGGTTGCTTCTAGGTTCTTATTTTGTGGCCATGATGGTCAATCTATTGAGTTTTTCAACAAAGGAATTGTTTCTAGAACTGGGTAAAGTGGGATGGGGCCATACAGTCCTTGCTTTGCTCATTAGTTATCCTATTCTCTGGTTTTTGACGGAGAGCAAGAAGTATATCTGCATACAAAAATTGAATCTCTGGTTCGTGGCAGGTATCCTATTTATTTCTATTTTGAAAAGTCCGAGTCTCTTTATGTCATTGGGCCTAGTGTTGCTCTCACTGGTCTTGTTTCTATATTTTTATTTAGGAAAAGAAACAATCGCTTATATTTTCTTAGCGGTAGATGTCTTGTCTTTTCCGAAATTGTTGCTACAAACCAGTGCCAATCTTCAAGATAAGGAACTGGGAATCTTTACGTTTACGATTTCTGAATCGAAGTTGCCTACTTTGATTTGGCCAGTATTAGTAGCCGTTATCGTTGCCGTCCTGATCGGTTTTCTTCTCTCAAAGGTTTCTTTGGCTAAAGTTAATGAAACCTGGGTTCGAAGACTCACAGTGGTGACAATTATAGGTGGTATTTTCTATGTGCTCTATCTATCGATTGTTGCCTATTATAAGATTAAAGCCAATGCGGTCTCTTCTTTTGATATTGGAATCTTTTCACAGATGTTTGAGAGAATGAGACATGATTTTTCGCAAGTTACCACCCTTGAAAGAGATAGGGCCTTATCGCATTTTGGAGTCCATATTTCTCCTATTTATTATTTGATCTTGCCCTTTTATATGCTATTTCCTTATGTGGAAACATTAGATATCGCTCAAACAGTGATTGTATTTTCAGCAGTTATCCCGCTTTGTTTGATTCTAAAGAAAATACAATTGCCAAAAGTCATGAAGCCACTCGTGCTTGCCCTCTTTTTTGTGACTCCGGTCATGACAACGAGTGGTGGATTCCATTTGCATGAAAATTGTTTTTTGCCTCCATTGATACTTTGGTTGTTCTACAGCCTGATTTCTCAGTGGCGTGGAAGAACTATCTTGTTCACCTTGTTGCTCCTTTTCGTGAAAGAGGATGCCTTTGTCTACGTGCTGTCCTTAGGACTTTATTTTACTTTTCAACATCGTTTTACCTTTGAGGCCAAGTTTAAAAAGTGGTTGTATCTCAGTATGTTTGCCTTACCGATACTTTATTTTGCGTTTGCCATGTTCCTCTTAGCAAGATATGGTGAGGGAGCCATGGTTTCCCGATACAATAATCTATTATTGAGTGGGGAAAACGGCCTCTTGATGGTTGTGAAAAATGTAGTCCTAAATCCGCTTTATGTTTTGGGAAGTTTATTTACAGCGAAAAGGCTTGGCTACCTCTTTTTGGTCCTATTTCCTTTTAGCTTTTTACCACTGATTCAGCGACGTTGGTCTACCTATTTTCTGATGCTGCCCCTTTTTCTCATTAATTTGTTGATGGATTGGCCTTACCAATATGATATTGGTTTTCAGTATAGCTATGGTTCGGTTACGCTTCTATTTTTGATGGCCTTATTGTCTATCGATCAATTAAGCAAGAACCAGTTGGCATCAGATAATGTATTGGTGGCTCTATTAGCTTCTTCCATCATTTTTTCAAGCGCCATTCTATATAGTTTCACGCATAATTGGAGTTTTGAAATCCAATACTATCAAACACGCAAAGACTATTTTGATGGGCTCGAAAAGACCCTGCAGGCTATCCCTAAAGATAAAGCGGTCTTAGCAGCAGGTGGCTATACGCCGAGTCTTCGCAGCCATGAAAGATTGTATGATATTTTCTACCATAATGACAAAAAGCTTGATTCTAAGATTGACATAGTGGTAGTTCCAAGGGAAATGCAAGAGGAAAAAAATGGCTATTCTGAAACAGCCACTCTAAATCTCTATAAAGAATCAGGGTATAAAGAAAGCAACTTATCTACAAAAGATGTGTTGATTTTGGAAAAATAACTGTTTGAAGGAGGAAGAGTTACTTAGAAAAAATTCACAAGCCAAATAGCCCTTAAATCTACAAAAAATGGATTTTTTGTTCAATAATCTTGACTTTCTCACTATGTTTTGCTATATTATATGCGTTGATTTATAAAAAATCAGCCTAGAAAGGGAGAAAAAATGAAAAAGTTAGCAGTTTTTTTGTCAATAGTTTGTTCGCTATTGATTGTGTCATTGACACTTTTTTCTAAAACTGTACAGGCGGAAACGTCTAAAAAAGTCGATGTCATAACGGAGATCAAGATCCAAAATAGCAAAGGTGAAGAATTAGCAACCGGTCTAGGTCGTTATGACACTTTCCGTCTGAATGCAAAATTTGCTTTAGAAGGAAAAAATGTTAAAGCAGGGGATACAACTGAAGTCACTATCGATGGACCAATCGATATCAAGTCTCAGGATTTTGAAATCAACGATAAAATCACTGGTAAAAAGATTGCCGATGCAAAAGTTGATGCAAAAACTGGTAAGATTGTCTTGACATTCACAGATTTCGCTCAAACGAAAAATGACGTTTCAGGTTCATTCTTCTTCTACGCTGGTGTTAACAAAGATAAATTCCCAAATGATGGTGAAGTTCCTGTTAAGGTTTCTGTTAATGGTAATGTAAAATTCAACGGTAAAGTAACAAGTACAACAGTTGGTGAAGGTAAACGTTACACAATCATCAAATCTGGTTGGGATAATGGAGATCACAAAAACCTTGGATTCCGTATCTCTGTAAACAGAACTAACGAAGCAATCAACAATGCAGTCCTTTCAGATTCAATAGCATCAGCAGGGGTTACCTACAAAGCTGGCAGTTTCAAAATCTTCAAAGGTACTTGGGTATACAGTGGTGGTAAATGGACGCTTACAAATAAACAAGACGTTACTGCTAACTATACAGTAAATGCAACAGATAAGTCATTCTCTATTGACTTTGGTAATATTTCTGCTAACGATCACTTTGCAGTAGAATATGAAGCAGTTGCTAACTATGAAACTGTTGACGGCGAACAAATTAAGAATACAGCGACAATCAAAGGTGATAACAAAGAGGAGTACCCTTCAAATAGTAAAGTAAACATCCAAATCGCTGGTGGTGAAGGTGTCGGTTACGAATTTAGCATTCAAGTGAAAAAAGTAGACGAAAACGGTGCTCCACTTAAAGGTGCGAAATTCCAAGTTATCCGTGCAACTAACCAAGATATCATTGGTGAGTTTGAGTCAGATGCTAATGGTGAATTCACTGTTAAGAACATCTTGCGTGACAAATACATCATTAAAGAAGTTAAAGCTCCAGAAGGTTATGAGTTGGCAGCTGATACTGTAGTTGAAGCTGGTGAATTCAAAACACCAAAATCTCCTGTAGCTAAGAATATTGTAGACCAAAAAACAACTACAACTACAACAACTACAACAACCACCACGACTACAACAACCACAACAACTACTGCAGAACCAACAACCACCACCACGACTACTGCAGAACCAACGACAACGACAACAACTACTGCAGAGCCAACAACAACAACGACGACTACTGCAGAGCCAACGACAACCACAACGACGACTACTGCAGAGCCAACGACAACCACAACGACTACTGCAGAGCCAACGACAACCACAACGACTACTGCAGAGCCAACGACAACCACAACGACTACTGCAGAGCCGACGACTACTACAACTACGACAACAGAAGAGCCGACGACTACTACAACCACGACAACAGAAGAGCCGACGACTACTACAACCACGACAACAGAAGAGCCGACGACTACTTCAACTACGACAACAGAAGAGCCGACGACTACTACAACCACAACAACAGAAGAGCCGACGACTACTTCAACTACGACAACAGAAGAGCCGACGACTACTTCAACTACGACAACAGAAGAGCCGACGACTACTTCAACCACAACAACTGCAGAGCCGACGACTACTTCAACCACAACAACTGCAGAGCCAACGACAACAACAACGACTACTGCAGAGCCAACGACAACCACAACGACAACTCCAGAGAAACCGGTGACTCCAGGAAGTGAAGGATCAACCACGACGACCACGACTGGAAAACCAGGACCAAAAGGTGGAAACAATGGAGGAGGGCGTAAAGCGCTTCTTCCTAATACAGGTGAAGTTGCAGCAACTGGATTTGTATTCTCAGGAGCCTTTGTGTTAGCAGGTGCAGTCGTATTGAAACGAAAATTGTCTATTAAATAAACAATGAGTTTCTATATAAGGGGAGAGCATGAGCTCTCTCTTTTTTGGGAATGTATTATGGAGAAAAGGGATGAAATTATCAATCTTAATAACCCTCTTGAATGAGGAGCTGGTACTTCCTCAAACCCATCGTGAAATTTCTAATCAGCTTGAGCAAATGCTAGGGAAAGAGCTCTCTGATTATGAAATTCTCTACATCGATGATGGAAGTAGTGACAAGACCTTTGAGTTAATTGAAGAATTTGCAAGAGAAAACGACCGCATCAAATATATCCGTTTCAGTCGAAATTTTGGACGAGAGAGTGGTATCTTGGCTGGTTTTAAATATGCCAGTGGGGATGCGGTGATGGTCATGGACGGGGATCTCCAGCATCCACCATACTTGATTCCCTTATTCTTAGAAGCTTATAATGAAGGCTATGATATTGTTAGTGGCCAACGAACTCGTGAAGGGGAATCTTTTGTAGGAAGTTCCTTTGCACGTTTGTTTTACTTCTTGTCAAACCGCTCCATGGATGTTCACCTAACAGACGGGAAATCGGAATTAAGACTGCTTAGCCGAAAAGCCATGGAAGCCTTTGTGTCAATGCCAGAGTATAATCGCTTTAATAAAGGTTTGTATGAATGGATTGGTTTTAAAGAGAAAGTAATTCCTTATAAGAATGAAACCCGTAAGGCTGGAAAGAGCAAGTTTGGTTTTAAGAAATCTTTGAATTATGCGATTCAAGGAATTATTTCTTTTAATGATCGTCCTCTCCGTGTTTGTATTCAATTCGGTTTCATCTGTTTAGGGCTGGCTCTATTATATCTAGTGTTTGAGTTGATGAAATATATCTTCGCTGCTGGGAATTATGTGAGTGGTTATTTCACAACGATTGCGGCTATTATATTATTTAGCGGAGTTCAACTCATCTTCATCGGAATTCTTGGAGAGTATATTGGCAAGATCTATTACGAAGTGAAGCGTCGTCCTCATTTCATCATTGAAGAGACCAATATCGAACAAGCGAAGAAAAATCATATCGGCTAAAGAAGATAGGAGAAAACATGTTAATCTGGTTCATGCGTTGGCAAGAGTTTTGGAAAAAACATCCAAAGAAAGTTCTCTATGCTGCAAGTGCCCTGCTCCCAATGACCATTATGCTGGTTGTGTGGGCCGTTATAGGGATGTACCCTTTTGGAAGTAAGAGCCTGATGGCTGTTGACTTTGGACAGCAATATATCAGTTTCTTTGGCTTGCTAAAAAATGCCATCTTGACGGGGGATCTATCTAGTTTGAGTTATTCTTTCACCAAGTCTCTTGGTGGAGATATGATCGGTGTGCTCGGCTACTATTTAATGAGTCCCTTCAACATCATCTACATTCTAGCTCCCCTCAAATATTTTGGGGCAGCAGTATTTTTAACTATTTGGCTCCGCTACGGGGCAATCGGTCTATCCTTTGCTTTCCTTTTAATCAAGCGCTACAAAGGATTAGAATCTAGAAAATGGTTGGTTCCATTATTCTCGACAGCCTATGCCTTGTCAGGGATGTTGGTTTCCTATCAGATGAACGTCATCTTCTATGATGCCATGATCATGCTGCCAATTGTGATTGTGTATTTGGAAGAATTATTAGATGGGAAATCTCCTTATCGCTATGCTTTTGCTTTGGGATTGACGGTCTTGCTTCAGTTTTACATGGGCTATATGATCTCCATTTTCATCGCTCTGTATGCCTGCTACTATGTATCACCAAGACTGCTGATTGAGGGAGATCTGAAGACAAAAATTAAAAACTTTAGTATCCCTTTACTACAAGCAGTGATCTATTCGATTATTGGGATTGCGACAGCCTCAGTCTTGCTCTTACCTGTATTTTTCAACCTGATTGAAAGTAAGGGGCAAGTTGGCGGAGGCATGACCTTCTCATTTGCCTTCCAAATTAACCCCTTAGATATTCTTTCTAAGTTGGTTGTTGGTGGCTTTGATACAACCTCAGGATGGTCAGCGGGTCCCAACCTTCCCAATATTTATATTGGAGCGCTCGGCTTTCTTGGTTTTATCTTTTATTTCCTATCGCAAAAAGTTGGAAAAGCCAAAAAATGGGCTGCAGGGATTGTTACCCTTATTTTCCTGATTTCCTTTGTCAATGAATTTGTCAGTAAGATATGGCATATGGGACAAAACCCAGCCGGTTTCTTCTTCCGTTTTTCTTGGCTGTTTTCATTCTTTATGCTAGTCCTTGCTTATCAAGCGATGAAGCAGAAGATCGTTATTTCCAAACGAACCAACTGCATCATCGGTTTGGGCTTGCTCTTGTCGGTAGTTTATCTCTATTTCCATCAGTATAGTTTTATCTCAAAGACTCAACCGCAAACGATCAGCCGTTTCCTCTCTAAGTTCTCTATTCTAAGTGTTCTGGGAATAGCAGCGGTGACCTGCTTCATCTTCTATGCGTATTGGGAAAAATCTCAGAAGAGCCAATTGGAAAAAATGATTCGAATGGCTCTAGCAGCGGTCATCTTAGTGCTAGCTGCTGTCTTATTAAAGACAGGCTATCTCTTGTCGCAAGTGGGGATTACAGCGATGCTCTACCTGAGCATTCTCTTTATCCTAAACTTTAAGATCTCACGTTTATCCATGATTGTCGTATCTGTGCTCACAATCTTTGAGTTTGGCTATAATGCCTATTTGTCCCAAGTAACATTTGGGTATGATGATGTGCACAAGTTTGCAGATGCGACCGTTTCGGTCAAGCGCGTGACAGACAATATCCAAGAAAATGCAGATCAAAAATTCTATCGGATTGCCACAGATTTTGCTTATTCCAGAACAGTTCCTTCCTTGGTGTCCTATCCAGGTCTAAGTACCTTTAGTTCAAGTTTGGAACGTAGCACCATGGATCACTTTGCTTTCATGGGAGATCTTGGAGTCAACGCGGCGACCCAATATTCAAATGGGACACCTTTGACAGATGCTTTATATGGTGTTCGTTACTTTATGAGTGCCAAGGATTTTGATCCCAAAGATATTGAAGCCAATCCGGATAAGATGTACTTTTATCGATTTACAGACCGCTTTGATCTGCATCGCTATTTCACAGACAAGGTTTATGAGGACAAGCGTTATGTCGTCTATAAGAATCCAAATTCCTTCCCACTTGCATACGGGACTAACAGCCTGGTAAGAAATATTCAATTTGGTGCCAATAATGCCTTTGCTAACCAGAATATCATTTTGAACTCCATGGAGGGGCATCAAAAGGCCAATAATGATACCGTTGAGTACTTTAAACCCTTGGCGTTCAGCTCGATCGAGACAGAAAATGTGATCGAAGAAAAGGTTAATAAGGAAACGGGAGAAGCCATCTATAAGAGAGCGGATTCGTCAAAAGATGCCATTATTCGTTATAAGGTCACTCCACGTACCAATTACACCTATTATTTCTTTACTCCTGTATCTTTGATCCAAAACCAAGATTACTCGGTTTTACTCAATAATAAATGGTTGCTCAATGCTAAAATTTTCACGCAAAGACAAATTTGGCAGTTGACAGATCAAACTGAAAACCAAGAAACCGTTATTGAATTTAGATTTAGAACAGATCACATCGATATGAGCAATGCAGGTGTTTATCGCGCCGACGTTGATCAGATTCAACAGGTATTAGAAAACCGGAAGAAACAAGGTTTACAAGTAACCAAGTTTTCAAATACCCATATTGTTGGCGATGTGTCTATCACAGATGATAGTAACTATATGATGACTTCCATTCCATACAGCGATGGCTGGAAAGTGAAAGTGGATGGGAAGTTTGTCAAAACCGAAAAAGCATGGAATGCATTCTTATCCTTCCCAATCTCAAAGGGAAATCATAAGGTTGAATTCGTCTTTAGACAAAAAGGCGTGATCCTGGGTGCCTTGCTATCTATTGTTTCTGTTGCTTACCTCGTCATTCAAATGAGACGAAGCAGAAGTAATGAAGGACAATAAGGTGTGAGAGTATCAAAAACTGTGATCAACACAAAAAAGGATCGCATCCAATGGGATGCGATCCTTTTTTATATGATCCGCAATGCAAACGATTAGTTATTAGAAATCTTGCGTTTCAAGATGACGGCTCCTGATAGGATAGCAACACCGATCAAGATGACACCAGTAGCGACTGCTTCACCTGTTTTTGGCAGGAATGTCTTGCGACCTCCGTTTGAAGTTGTGGTGCCAGAATCATCTGGGTTACCAGGTTTGGTCGTATTCGTTGTTGGCCCTTCTGGAGTTGTTGTCGTAGTGGTCGTTGGAGTCGGCACTGGTTTTTCAGACGTGGTTGTAGTCGTCGTTGTAGTTGTTGTCGTAGTCGGCGTAGGTTTTGGACCTTCTGTCGTCGTTGTTGTAGTTGTTGGCTCTTGAGTCGTCGTAGTCGTTGTTGTAGGTTCTTCAGTTGTTGTTGAAGTTGTTGTTGACTCTGGAGTTGTTGTAGTGGTAGTAGGTGTAGGTTCCTCAGTTGTTGTCGTAGTCGTTGTTGGCTCTTGAGTCGTCGTAGTAGTTGTTGTCGGCTCTTGAGTCGTTGTAGAGGTTGTTGTCGTAGTAGTAGTTGTAGTGGTTGTCGTAGTCGTTGTCTGTTCTTTTGGATTGACGATCGTCTTCGTAACCTTATGATCCTTACCAAAATCTTCAGCATTTACGACGGTGTCAGCCTCCTTGATCGTATAACCCGCAGGGGCCTCGGTTTCTGTTAAGATGTATTTATCTTTTAAGAGCGCATTAACCGTAATATCTCCGTTCTCATCTGTAACGTATTCCCCAATCACTTGGTTGTTGGCTTGACGAACGATTTTAAACTTAGCTCCAGCAAGTGGCTGACTTTCATCGTTTACCTTGTGGACATGAATTGTAAAGACATAACCGACACCAGATCCTCCTGCGACTTGGACAGCGGCTGTGTTTGTCACATCTTTTGTTTCAAACTGCTTTCCTTTAAGGGTAGCATCGTTTTTAAGAAGTTCCCCGTCTACAGGCTCGTAATTTAAGCGAACATCATAATCAATCCGATATTGATCGTTTTCGCTAATGTCCCCCAGATTGACAACAAAAGATTGACCATCTTCACTGATGGTAACAGGGTGTTGATCCGTTACATCAACACGATTTGAAAAGACCCATTCACCTGCTTCAAATGAGAACTTCCCTTTGATGACTTTGATGCTGTCTTTTACATAGGAAGCATTTGTAAATCTCAAATGATCTTCAATAGTGACTTCTTTGATATTTTGTTTACTTTTATTAACAGAAATAGTATAGGTGACTGTTTTATGGTCGTTGTCATTCACCCAACTAGTTTTTGATAATGGAGTTGGGTTACCGTCTCCGACTCCTTTAAAGGTAACCTTCCCGCCGATCTTGGTTTCTCCATTGACGGTAATTTCAACAGGGACTTCCCCTTGTTGAGGGTGTTTCTTAAAGTCGATCCGCGCATAGAAGAAGAAGGATCCCTGGGTATCTGAGTGTTTTTCGACATAGTCAGTGTAAGTCAATGACAATTTCTTATTGTCTTTGTCAACCGTTGCGTGGGCAATGACCTCATTCGTATTGACATCACGAATTTCAAAACTTTGCGACGTAATGATCAAAGCATCTGGAACGGTGAGATCAGTCGTATCACCTTTTTTGACATTCTTACCAGCTAAGTCGAAATCAGCATTGATACGAAATGTTGCCCATTGTCCTAATTCCCAATCAAGGTTGCCACCTTCATTATTGGTAACTTTGATATTTTTGATTGTATCGACCAATTTTCCGCTTACTGTCACTCCAGGAGTTTCTGCTGAAGTGCGATTCAGACCTAAAGCGAAAAGCATGGCCACTAAACAAAGGACAAATGAGAAAATTTTGATATTCCTATTCTTCATCTTATCTTCCCTTTTCATAAAAAAATTAGTGCCTAATCATCAATACCTGATTACTTTTAACGATATGGACCTTTCAAATCCTATCTGTTGGTAATTAGAATTGAGTGCTGAGACACGACCTCCATTAAATAATTTTATAGGGTAAAATATTTTACTTTTAAAATTATTCCCTACACAGGGAATTATAGCAAAAATAATAATTGGCTTCAAGCTAAAATCGGTGAAATTAGGTGTTTTTAAGCTGTTTCATTAACTTTCACTTTCTTTTAGAAAACAACCATGAAAGTATCATATAATTTACAAATAATGAAGGTGAAAAAGGAGGTTTTTACTCAAAAAATACGAATAGTAGTATAGGGGAGACGCTAGGGCAAAGTGATGGTATAATAGAAGAGATGGAAACTATTTAGATAAAAGAGGAATTATGATGACAAAAATTCGCGGATTTGAGCTTGTATCAAGCTATACCAATCAGGACTTACTGCCAAAACGGGAAACGGCCCACGCGGCTGGTTACGACTTAAAGGTGGCAGAGCGCACGGTGATTGCTCCAGGGGAAATCGTCCTCGTGCCAACTGGGGTCAAGGCCTATATGCAAGCGGGTGAAGTGCTTTATCTTTACGATCGCTCGTCCAACCCTCGCAAAAAAGGCCTGGTCTTGATCAACTCTGTGGGGGTCATTGATGGAGACTACTATGGCAATCCAGGAAATGAAGGCCATATCTTTGCTCAGATGAAAAATATTACCGACCAGGAAGTTGTTCTTGAAGTTGGTGAACGTGTGGTTCAGGCTGTCTTTGCACCATTCTTGATTGCCGATGGAGATGAAGCAGACGGCGTGCGTACTGGTGGATTTGGTTCGACAGGGAAATAGAGGAATAAAATGGCAGACTATTTATTAGTTGTAGACATGCAGTCAGATTATGTTGCTGTAGGAAAAGCATATCATGAAGAACTGACTGCAGCTGTAAATGACAAAATTGCTACCTATCCTAGCGAACGAGTTATCTATATTCTCAATCGTTTTTTCTGGGAGAGAAAAGATAGAAAGAAGAAATTTACGACCGGCTTGCTGGTTGTATCTTCTCGTATTTTTGAGAAGCGTCGGGCTTCTTGCTTTACTAATCCAGATTTAAAAGATTTTTTAGAGGGAAACGGTGCTAAAAGCATAGAGTTTATAGGGGTGGATGGCAATGGCTGTGTCAAGGCTTCCGTTTTGGCAGCTGTCAAGGAGAATTATCAGGTTTCTGTCGATTTGTCTGCTGTCGGAGTTGCCAACCAGAAGAAATTCTCTAAAACACTGAAGCAGTGGCAAGATTGCGGAATCAAGATTGGATAGTTTTATGGGGATCTTAATATGAAGATTATCTTTGTCCGTCACGGGGAGCCAGATTATAGTATGCTTGATAAAATTGAAAATCCGCAACTCTATAGTGGTTTTGGTCGTGATTTAGCACCATTGACAGGAAAAGGTCGCAGTCTGGCAAAAGAAGTTGCTAAAACTGCATGTTTTGGAAAGGCAGAGATTATTATTTCATCGTCTGTGACGAGGGCCTTAGAAACAGCACATTATATAGCAGTTGAAACAGGATTGGACTTGTTTGTGGAGCCGTTTTTTCATGAGTGGCGTCCAGACTTAGATGGCACTAACTCTGATTTAACTAGTGTATTGGTAGCTCATGAATATTATCTAAAATATCAAGGAGCTTTATCTGAAGATTCTCCTTATCGCTATGAAACTGATCTAGAGATGCGTCATCGTTTTTTAAGAGCTTTGGAAAAATATAAAAATTATAAAAATATTATCATTGTAACTCACGGAATGCTCATGCGCCAGTTTGTGCCAAATGAGAAGATTGATTTTTGCCAAGTGATTGAGTGTGACATAGAGATTTAGAAAGAGGTTTATCATCGCTAAGAAAAAAACGACATTTATTTGTCAAAATTGTGCCTACAATTCCCCCAAGTATTTAGGGCGCTGTCCAAACTGTGGGTCTTGGTCTTCTTTTGTCGAGGAGGTTGAGGTTGCAGAGGTCAAGAATGCACGGGTGTCCTTGACGGGTGAAAAGACCAAACCCATGAAACTGGCGGATGTGACCTCTATCAATGTCCATCGGACCAAGACCGAGATGGAGGAATTCAACCGTGTACTCGGTGGAGGAGTGGTCCCAGGGAGTCTCGTCCTCATCGGTGGGGATCCAGGGATTGGGAAATCGACCCTTCTCTTACAAGTATCAACCCAGTTGTCTCAAGTGGGAACGGTTCTCTATGTCAGTGGGGAGGAGTCGGCCCAGCAGATCAAACTCCGTGCAGAGCGCTTGGGAGATATCGACAGTGAGTTTTATCTCTATGCCGAGACCAATATGCAGAGCGTGCGAGCAGAGGTGGAACGCATCCAACCTAATTTTCTGATCATTGACTCCATCCAGACCATTATGTCTCCTGAGATTTCAGGGGTGCAGGGGTCGGTCTCTCAGGTACGTGAGGTAACGGCTGAGCTCATGCAGCTGGCCAAGACCAATAACATCGCCATCTTTATTGTTGGCCATGTGACCAAGGAAGGAACCTTGGCAGGACCTCGGATGCTGGAACACATGGTGGATACGGTGCTCTACTTTGAGGGCGAGCGCCACCATACCTTCCGGATTCTGAGAGCGGTCAAGAACCGCTTTGGCTCGACCAATGAGATCGGTATCTTCGAAATGCAATCAGGTGGCTTGGTCGAGGTTCTCAATCCTAGTCAGGTCTTTCTGGAAGAGCGCCTGGATGGCGCGACTGGCTCGTCCATCGTGGTCACCATGGAAGGGACGCGTCCAATTCTAGCTGAAGTGCAGGCCTTGGTGACGCCAACTATGTTTGGAAATGCCAAGCGGACGACAACGGGGCTTGATTTTAATCGAGCTAGTCTCATCATGGCAGTGCTAGAAAAACGAGCGGGTTTGCTCCTTCAAAATCAGGATGCCTACCTCAAGTCTGCAGGTGGTGTCAAGTTGGATGAGCCAGCTATCGACCTAGCCGTAGCCGTAGCCATTGCTTCCAGCTACAAGGACAAGCCAACCAACCCGCAAGAGTGTTTCGTTGGAGAGTTGGGCTTGACCGGAGAAGTCCGCAGAGTCAATCGGATCGAACAACGGATCAATGAAGCTGCTAAGCTCGGTTTCACCAAGATTTATGTGCCTAAAAATTCTCTGACGGGGATCACGACACCATCAGGTATCCAAGTGGTCGGTGTGAGTACACTAGCTGAAGTCTTGAAGAAAGTATTTTAATAGAAGAAAAGAGGCTGGGACAAAAGTCCTAGCCTCTCAATTGTTTTTGGATTATCGAGCAAGACGCAGTGGTTGAGTGGGCTCTACTACGCTGATTTCATCAGCTTTTACAGCCCTACTCAACTGTGCGGAGGTGGGACGACGAAATCGAATTCTAACGAATTACCGATTTCTGTCCCACTCTCTTTTTTCAGATGTGACAGATGACGGGAGATCCTTTCTGACAGAAATAGTGAGATGTGGTAAAATAATAGATGATTTGAATTTCAAAGGAATAAAGGAGAGACCATGTCTTATTTTGATAATTTTTTAACAGCCAACCAAGCTTATGTAGCGTTGCATGGGGACCTCCGTCTTCCGATTAAGCCCAAAACACAAGTCGCCATCGTGACCTGTATGGATTCCCGCCTTCACGTGGCACCAGCACTGGGCCTGGCTCTTGGAGATGCCCATATTTTGCGGAATGCTGGAGGGCGCGTGACAGATGACATGATCCGCTCCTTGGTTATTTCCCAGCAACAGATGGGAACCCGCGAAATTGTAGTCCTGCACCATACAGACTGTTGCGCACAAACCTTTGAAAACGAAGCTTTCCGGCAGCATCTAAAGAAAGAACTGGGAGTAGATGTGGGAGAACGCGACTTCCTCCCCTTTCAAGACATTGAAGAGAGTGTCCGTGAAGATATGGAGATTTTGAAAGCTTCCCCTTTGATTCCAGAGGATGTGGTGATTTCAGGAGCTGTGTATGATGTGGATACTGGTTTGATCTCCGAAGTGAAATAAAATAGAAGAGTTCAAGAAAACAAAACGACTTTGTTTTCTTGAACTCTTTTTTATTGGCGTAAAAAAATTGAACCAAATAGGAAAAAATGTGACAATTTGGCACAAAATATTAAAAAATATGTGGTATAATATGACATTTTAACAAGAATGTTACATTTTTATTTCGACAGATTGACTCTGGATGTCAAGAGTGTTACAATTTTATTTGTATCATGGAATCATGAAATATGAAAAAGGAGATCCTATAAATGAAGGATATTTTCAATAGACGCCAACGCTTTTCTTTACGAAAATATAGCATTGGGGTTTGTTCTGTTCTCTTAGGAACAGCGCTCTTTGCTGCAGGAGCTCAATCTGCGTCAGCGGATGAGGCAACAGCAGCCTCTGAATCTGCGGGAACAGCAGCTTCAGAAGCGGCACAACCTGCTACAACAGAGTCAAGTCAAGCAGAAGCACCAGCTGCTTCTAAGGCATACGGGGAAGGGGGATCAGTTCCCAAAATTGACCTTTCTGGGACTGCTGCTGCAACTTCAGAAACACCAGCTTCAGCCATTGAAAAAGCTGAGGCAACTGCAACACCAGCCGCTACAGAAAAACAGGTAGCGCCAGCTGAAACTAAAAAAACTGAAGAAGCTTCAAAACCACTAAACGTTGGTTCATTGCCAGAAATCGTTCTACCAACAGCGAAAATAGCAGAAACCAGCTCTAAACCAGCTTCTACCACAGCGGCTACACCAGCAGCAACAACTGCAACTCGTGCTGCAGCAGGTGAAAGCTCAGAAAGAGCAGCTGCAAGAGAAGAAGCAGTTACACCAGCAGCAACAACTACTTTTTCAGCTACTGTAAATCCAGCAGCTTCAATCACTGGTACCGAACCAGCTGCTCAAACAGATAAAGCAACAAGTACAGATGCTGCTGCGGCTGTAGCAAACGCTGCTACAGAACGTACAAATGCAGGAGCTTTAGCAGTAAGTAGCCGTCGTCGTGGTAAACGTGCTTTGACAGACCACAATAACGAGCCGGTTGCTGTAGAAACTTACCTTAAAGATGGTGAAAAAGCGACTCCAGGCATGAAGGATCCAAATGGTGCAACTGTTTCATCTCAAACGGTGCCAGCTGGTTACGCTGCTAAGGAAGGTGATGTCTATACTTATAGTATCGTAGACCTCACTCGCTTTAATGAACGTTATAATACAAACTACTACACACGTGCTTACAAGGGATTTAATGATTCTACTGATACTACTGTAGAATTAATTGATAAAAACACAGGTAATGTAGTAGAAACTAGAAAAATTACTGCATCTAGTGGTATTCAAAAATTCACTACTACTGCTACTGCATCTAGAGGAGAATTAACTTGGCAAGTTGATTACGATCCAGGTACAGGAGCTGGACCTGGTAAAACGGACCAACCATTTATTCAATATGGTTATGAAGTCGGGGCAAGTATTCAAGCTTTAGTAGCTCCAGGACACCAACTAACACGTGACGAACAAAAATTATACGATGCTGTTTATGCTGCTCGTACATCAACAGATATTATCAACGTTGTAGAACCAGCTTATAACGGTCGTACGATTACGGATACTAATGCCAAGATTCCAGCATCAGTTAATAAAACAACTTACTATAAAGTAGTTGATAAAAATAATCCAACATTTAACGCTAATAAAACAGATAAAACTGTTCAAGACTACGTAGCAAATGGTAACGAAGTAGACTTAGCTTCATACACTCTTAAAGCTATGGAAGGGCAAGACTTCACAGCATCAGGAGAGCGTCAATTTGATGGTTACAAATTGTATCAAGCAGCTGATGCAAATGATCAATCAGGTTATGTAAGTCGCCCTTACAAAGTTGGAACTAAATTCATGGACGCTGAGCGTGCAGGAATTAAACGGATTAAAGAAATCGTAGGGGAAGATGGAACAGTAGTTGTTCGCGTTTATCTTCTAGATCCAAAACAACAAAGCAAACGTTCTGATGGTACCTTGAGCACCGATGGCTACATGTTGCTAGCAGAAACAAAGCCTATTAAACCTGGTGATTATAACAAACAAGAATTAAATGTTAAGAAATCACCTCTTAACACCATTCCTTTCACAGATAGTAAAGGTGTAACCTATGCAAATGGTAAGGAAGTTCCATTTGACTTCCAAAAAGCTGCTGGATACACACCGTATAAGACTGTCTTTGTTCCATTCTTAGGGGATAACATCGGTCACCTTTCTCCAAACGAACAATTGGTTCGTGGAGTAAATGGTATCGGTACCAACGTTGACTTGCTCAACTCTTTGACACCGTATAAACAACCAATCTACTACTATGTCAAACAAAAACCAGTCGAAGTCACTCCAGAAGTTGAAAAACAACTGGAAGGACGTGTATTGGCAAACGGTGAGTTTAGCTTCAAAATTAAAGAAGTACAACCAAATAAATCACTTCCTGCCTATGAAGAAACTGTCACTAACAAAGCTGACGGTAAGGCAACATTTAGTAAATTAACCTTCAACAAAGTTGGTACTTACGATTATACAATTACTGAAATTCCAGGTTCAGATAAAAACGTTGACTACGATGCAATGACAGTTACGATGACTGTTAATGTAACTGAGAACGCTCAAGGTGATTTACAAGCTACAGTTAAATACAGTGCTGAAGGTGGATTCAAATCAAGCGCGGATGATAAGGTCTTCAACAACTACGTTGTCGCTCCAGTTAAGACTAAGTTTGACTTCAGCAAGGCTCTTGCAGGTCGTGAGTTGAAAGCTGGCGAATTCAGCTTTGTATTGAAAGATTCAGATGGTAAGGTCATTCAAACCAAGACAAATACTAAGGCAGGTGTTGTAGCCTTTGATGATTTGACTTTTGATAACACACAAGTTGGTACACACAAATATACTGTAGAAGAAGTTATCCCAGAAAATAAAGAAACTGGTATGACTTACGACACAATGAAAGCTGAAGTGACCATTACTGTTACTAAGCAAGGTCATGTTCTTAAAGCAACAAACACACTTCCTGCAGATACAGAGTTCAACAATACCTTCACACCTGTTGCTACACAAGCTCAATTCAAGTTCACTAAGAAATTGGAAGGGAAAGAGCTCACGAAGGATGCCTTCACATTTGAATTGCTTGAAAATGGCAATGTGATCCAAACTAAACAAAATGCAGCGGATGGAACCATCCAATTCGATGCAATCTCGTACGCTGCTGCAGGTACACATACTTACACTGTACGTGAAAAAGCTGGCACAGATACGAATATCGATTATGATCCAATGAACGCTGTTGTGACTGTTAACGTCACAAAAGACGCTCAAACTGGTCTTTTGAACGCTGCAGTTACTATGCCGGCAGATACAGAGTTTAACAACTTTGCAGTAGCTCCAGTTAAGACTCGTTTCGACTTCAGCAAAGCCCTTGCAGGCCGTGAGTTGAAAGAAGGCGAATTCAGCTTTGTATTGAAAGATTCAAATGGTAAGACTCTTCAAACCAAGACCAATACTAAACAAGGTGTTGTAGCCTTTGATGATTTGACCTTTGATAATACTCAAGTTGGTACTCACAAGTACACTGTAGAAGAAGTTATCCCAGAAAATAAAGAAACTGGCATGACTTACGACCCAATGAAAGCTGAAGTAACAATCACTGTTACTAAGGAAGGTCATGTTCTTAAAGCAACAAACACACTTCCTGCAGATACAGAGTTCAACAACACCTTCACACCTGCTGCAGCTCAAGCTCAATTCAAGTTCACTAAACGTCTTGAAGGTAAAGAGCTTACTGCAGGTGCCTTTGAATTCGAATTGCTTGAAAATGGCAACGTTATCCAAACGAAACCAAACGCAGCAGACGGATCAATCACATTTGATGCGATTGAATACAACGCTGTAGGTGAACACACTTACATCGTGCGTGAAAAAGCTGGTAACGATACAAACATCGATTACGATAAGATGAACGCAGAAGTGAAAGTTAAGGTCACTAAAGATGCTAAGACAGGTCTCTTGAGCGCTGCAGTTACAATGCCTGAAGATACGGAATTCAACAACTATGTGGTTTCACCAGTTGTGACCAAGTTTGACTTCACTAAGAAATTGGCTGGTCGTAAATTGGCTGCAGGCGAATTCAGCTTCGTATTGAAAGATTCAACTGGTAGAGAAGTTGAAACAGTTAAGAATGATGCTGACGGTAATGTTACCTTCTCAGAATTGTCATTTGACAATACAAAAGTTGGTACTCATACGTATACAGTGGAAGAAGTGATTCCTGCAAACAAAGAATTTGGAATGACTTACGACCAAATGAAGGCTACAGTGACTGTTGAAGTTGCGAAGAACGGTCATTCATTGACAACTGTTACAAACGTGAAATCAACTGGTGGTAAAGATGCCAATGGTAACGCTACTGATGGTACTGCAGATAAAGAATTCAACAACAAAGTTACTCCTCCAGAAACTCCAAAATTCCAACCAGAAAAATTTGTCGTTTCTAAAGAGAAATATGACATCACTGGTAACAAGTTGATGGATGACGACGATGAGTTGACAAATGAGTACACTGAAACAAATGCGGATCCATATGTAGACAAGACAACTAACAACGAACCAGAAAACTTGAATACCAAGACAGTTAAACGTGGTTCTAAATTGGTTTACCAAGTATGGCTTGATACTACTAAATTTACTGAAGCTAACAACATCCAATACGTTGGTGTATCTGATACATACGATGCAGAAAAATTGGACGTTACTGCAGCGGATATCAAAGCATACGATTCAGTAACTGGTGCAGAAGTAACCAATAAATTCGACATCAAAGTTGAAAACGGCACCATCACTGCAACTTCTAAAGATGAATTTATCAAAGATAAAGTAAACGCTCCTGTTATCGATACAACTAAGTTCGAATTTGGACGTTACTATAAATTTGATATTCCAGCAACTGTGAAAGAATCTGTTAAAGCTGGTGCTGATATTGAAAATACAGCCAACCAAACAGTTCACGTTTACAACCCAGTAAGCAAGACAGTTGAAAAACCTGAAAAACCAACACAAAAACGTGTCAACAGTGTTCCAGTTCCAGTGGAAATGAACTTCACGAAACGTTTGGAAGGTCGTGAACTTCAAAAGAACGAATTCGAATTCGTATTGAAGAAAGACGGCGTTGAAGTTGAACGCGTGAAGAATGACGCTGCTGGTAAGATCGTCTTCAAGACTCTTGAATTCGGTCGTGATGATCTTGGTAAGACATACAACTACACAGTTGAAGAAACTCCTGGTACAGATGCAACTGTCAAATACGACACAATGGTTGCGACTGTTAAAGTTGTGGTATCACATGATGGTACTGCTAAAGCGATCGTTGCCAACGTAACAGATGCTGCTGATAAAGAATTCAACAACCGTGTAACACCTCCAGAAGAACCTAAGTTCCAACCAGAGAAATACGTTGTTTCTAAAGAAAAATACGATATCACTGGTGACAAGCTCGTTGACGATGATAGAGAGTTGGCAGACAAGTACGCAGATACCAATGCGAACCCATATGCGGACGATGCATCAAACAACGAAGCAGAAAACTTGAATACCAAGACTGTTGAACGTGGTTCTAAATTGGTTTACCAAGTATGGTTGGATACAACTAAATTTGATGCAGCTAACAAGGACAACATCCAAACAGTTGGTATCTCAGATAACTATGATGAAGCTAAATTAAATCTTAATAAAGCTGACATCAAAGCCTATGACTCTGTAACAGGCGCAGAAGTAACAGATAAATTCGATATCGCTGTCAACAACGGTGTGATCACTGCTAACTTGAAAGCTGGCTTCACGAAGTCACTTGGCGATGCAGAAAACACACAAGTGATCGACACAACTAAATTCGCATTTGGACGTTACTACAAGTTCGACATCCCAACAACAGTGAAAGACGATGTGGTAGCTGGTGCGGATATCGAAAATACTGCGGCTCAAGTTGTAAACTACTACAACCCAACGACTAAGAAAGTTGAAAAACCTGAAAAACCAACTGAAAAACGTGTCAACAATGTTCCAATCTCAGTTGAATTTAACTTCACTAAGAAATTGGAAGGTCGTGAGCTTAAAGCTAACGAATTCACATTCGAGTTGAAAGACAGCGACAATGTTGTGATTGCGACTGCAACCAACGACGCAGACGGTAACTTCAAGTTCACTCCAGTTGACTACACAAACAAAGCTGGTAAAACTGTCACTGCCCTTAAATACCAGAAGGGTCAAGAAGGTACTTACACTTACACTGTAACAGAGGTGAAAGGTACAGACTCAACTGTTACTTACGACCCAATGGCTGCAGTTGTAACTGTTAAAGTAAGTCATGATGGTACTGCGAAAGCCTTGATCACAAACGTGACAGAACCTGCGGATAAAGAATTCAACAACCGTGTCACTCCACCAACAGAACCTAAGTTCCAACCAGAGAAATACGTTGTTTCTAAAGCGAAATTCGATATCACTGGTACTAAACTCGTTGATGATGATTCTGAATTGACAGATAAATATGGTGAAACAAACACCAATCCATATGTCGATACAACTGCCAACAACGAATTGGAAAACTTGAATACCAAGACAGTTGAACGTGGTCAAAAACTTTACTACCAAGTATGGTTGGATACAACTAAATTTGACGCAAACAACAAAGATAATATCCAAACAGTAGGTATCACAGATAACTACGACAAGGATAAATTGACTGTTAATGCTTCAGATATCAAGGTTTACGATTCAGTTACTGGTGCAGATGTTACGACTAAATTCGATATCGCTGATAACAATGGTGTTCTGACAGCTAACCTTAAGGATGGCTTCACTAAGTCACTTGGCGACGCTGAAAACACTCAAATCATTGACACGACTAAGTTTGAATTTGGACGCTACTATAAATTTGATATCCCAGCAACAGTGAAAGACGATGTGGTAGCTGGTGCCGATATTGAAAACAAAGCAGCTCAAGTTGTGAACTACTACAACCCAGTAAGCAAGACTGTTGAAAAACCAAACAAACCAACTGAAAAACGTGTCAACAGTGTTCCAATCTCAGTAGAATTCAACTTCACTAAGAAATTGGAAGGTCGCGACCTTAAAGCTGGCGAATTCACATTCGAGTTGAAAGACAGCGACAATGTTGTGATCGCAACGGCAACCAACGACAAAGCTGGTAAGATCAAGTTTGCTCCAGTGGATTACACAAATAAAGCTGGTAAAACAGTCACTGCCCTTAAATACAAGAAGGGTCAAGAAGGTACCTACAAGTACACAGTAGAAGAAGTTAAAGGCTCAGACGCAACCGTTACATACGATACAATGAAAGCTGTCGTTACAGTTGAAGTTCGTCATGATGGTACAGCGAAAGCCTTGATCACAAACGTGACAGATCCTGCTGATAAAGAGTTCAACAATACTGTTCGTCCTCCAGAAGAACCTAAGTTCCAACCAGAGAAATACGTTGTTTCTGAAGAGAAATTCGATATCACAGGTGACAAACTCGTTGATGATGATAAAGAGTTGGCAGACAAGTACGCAGATACCAATGCGAACCCATATGCGGACGATGCATCAAACAACGAAAAACAAAACTTGAATACCAAGACTGTGAAACGTGGCGACAAGTTGGTTTACCAAGTATGGTTGGATACAACTAAATTTGACGCAGCTAACAAGGACAACATCCAATCAGTAGGTATCTCAGATGACTACGATGAAACTAAGTTGGATCTTGATTCTACTAAGATCAAAGCTTACGATTCAGTAACAGGCGCAGAAGTAACAGATAAATTCGATATCGCTGTGAACAACGGTGTGATTACTGCAACCCTTAAAGATGGCTTCACTAAGTCACTTGGCGACGCAGAAAACACACAAGTGATCGACACAACTAAATTCGAATTCGGCCGTTACTACAAGTTCGACATCCCAACAAAAGTGAAAGCTGATGTACCTGGTGGTGTGGATATTGAAAATACTGCGGCTCAAGTAGTTAACTACTACAACCCAACCACTAAGAAGGTTGAAAAACCAAGCAAACCAACTGAAAAACGTGTAAACAACGTTCCAGTTGAAGTAGAATTCAACTTCACTAAACGTATGGAAGGCCGTGAGCTTAAAGCTAACGAATTCAGCTTCGTGCTTAAAGATTCAGAAGGTAAGACTCTTGAAACTGTTAAGAACGATGCCTCAGGTAACGTTAAGTTCTCTAAACTTGAATTCAAGAAAGGTCAAGAAGGCGTTCACAACTACACTGTAGAAGAAGTTAAAGGCTCAGACGCAACCGTTACATACGATACAATGAAAGCGAATGTAACAGTTACAGTGAAACACGATGGTACTGCTAAAGTTCTGATCGCGAAAGTTGGCGACATTGCGGATAAAGAATTTAACAACCGTGTAACTCCTCCAGAAGAACCTAAGTTCCAACCAGAGAAATACGTATTAAATACAGCGAAATTCTCTATCACTGATAACAAGCTTCTTGACGATGATGCCGAGTTGACTGATAAATATGGTGAAACAAATACAGATCCATATGTAGATGGAACTTCAAACAATGAAGCAGAAAACATCAATACCAAGACTGTGAAACGCGGCGAAAAGATCTACTACCAAGTATGGTTGGATACAACTAAATTCGACGCAGCTAACAAAGACAACGTTCAAACTGTAGGAATCACTGATGACTTCGATGAAACTAAGGTTGATGTTGATGGTTCAGCAATCAAAGCTTACGATTCAGTAACTGGAGCTGATGTCACAGATAAATTTGACATTAAAGTTGAAAATGGTGTGATGACTGCAACACTTAAAGATGGCTTCACTAAGTCACTTGGCGATGCAGAAAACACACAAATCATTGACACAACTAAATTTGAATTTGGACGTTACTACAAGTTTGATATTCCAGCAACTGTTAAGAACGATGTTCCTGGTGGTGTGGATATTGAAAATACTGCAGCTCAAGTAGTTAACTACTACAACCCAACAACTAAGAAAGTTGAAAAACCAAACAAACCAACTGAAAAACGTGTTAACAACGTACCAGTTGAAGTGGAATTCAACTTCACTAAACGTTTGGAAGGCCGTGAGCTTAAAGCTAACGAATTCAGCTTCGTTCTTAAAGATTCAGAAGGTAAGACTCTTGAAACTGTAAGCAACGATGCATCAGGTAACGTTAAGTTCTCTAAACTTGAGTTCAAGAAAGGCCAAGAAGGCGTACACAACTACACAGTAGAAGAAGTTAAAGGAAGCGACGCAACCGTTACATACGACACAATGAAAGCGAATGTAACAGTTACAGTTAAACACGATGGAACAGCTAAAGTTCTTATCGCGACTGTAGGCGACATTGCGGATAAAGAATTTAACAACCGTGTAACTCCACCAGAAGAGCCTAAGTTCCAACCAGAGAAATATGTATTGAATACAGCTAAATTCTCTATCACTGATAACAAGCTTCTCGATGATGACTCAGAATTGGCAGACAAGTACGCAGAAACAAATGCGAACCCATACGCTGACAAAGATGGTAACAACGAAGCAGAAAATATCAATACTAAGTCTGTTAAACGTGGCGAAAAAATCTACTATCAAGTATGGTTGGATACTACCAAATTCGACGCAGCTAACAAAGACAACGTTCAAACTGTAGGAATCACTGATGACTTCGATGAAACTAAGGTTGATGTTGATGGTTCAGCAATCAAAGCTTACGATTCAGTAACTGGAGCTGATGTCACAGATAAATTTGACATTAAAGTTGAAAATGGTGTGATGACTGCAACACTTAAAGATGGCTTCACTAAGTCACTTGGCGATGCAGAAAACACACAAATCATTGACACAACTAAATTTGAATTTGGACGTTACTACAAGTTTGATATTCCAGCAACTGTTAAGAACGATGTTCCTGGCGGTGCAGATATCGAAAATACTGCTGCCCAAGTAGTTAACTACTACAACCCAGTAAGCAAGACAGTTGAAAAACCAAACAAACCAACTGAAAAACGTGT
>OBUR01000181.1_pt1 | contig 27335 bp, 16 predicted proteins | sample 1475951 | NCBI WGS metagenome assembly OBUR01 (sample SAMEA2579957, study PRJEB22360) | human gut metagenome
AGATACTTTTAACACCTTTACATCAAAAACAAAAAAATAACAAAAGCCGATGCTATCGATGGATATATTTTCCCTAACTAATAGTAAACACATATCTTTAGCTATAAGAAAACCACGCATATCAGTAGTATCACTGATGTACGTGGTTTTTATTATAGTCTATTCGTGTTTATTACTATTTATGTTAAAATAAATAATATATATAATCTTATAAATCTTGCCTATACTAACTCAAAAGGAGTACTTTATGAAACGAATGACTAAGGCCTTACTCTCTTCCAGCTTTGCTCTATTTTTATTTTTCTGTATTCAAACACCAGTAAATGCAACTGATGTTTGGGTAAGCTACGACCGGTACGAAAACATGGATACCTATATTATGGATGATACCATTTCGTATGGTAAATCTAAAACTGGTCCTTGGATGTCTGTATCTGTAAAACGAGTACAAAATGGACGAGTAAAAGAAGTATTAACCTGGAACTTTGTCAAGTTTAAAACAGATATGTGGCGCTATTACACTAATACAATGAGAGGAAATAGTTCCGTAGTAAGCCCTGGTAACAAAATTTTCCTATACACAATCAACAACATTGGTTGGCCATATTATATTGATGGATACTACATCTATTAATACTACATCTATTAATTCTACACATTTTAAGTATTGCAAAAAGAAGACTTATTTTCTTTATTACAAGTATAAAAACAGAGGAATGTTGACACATGTTGATCAACATTCCTCTATTTTATTAAATATTGTCATATTTTAGTTTTTTGTAGCTTATTATCTATACATACAATAAGTTATATGACTTGTATTTATAAAATGGAATACCATAAACTACACAGAATGCTGCAAGAGCTACGGGTTTCGCTTCTGCTGGGTACTGCCAATCTTCATCATTTGATACATCTATAGTCCGATTTCCTCTTCTACCCCCTACTAAGCTAATCGTTTTATTATCATAATCATAGTCAAACACTAATCGAGAACCATCTTGTGTGCTCTCTGGTAGTCTCAAGCTAGGATCATATTCAGTACGAGTTGTAACAGATAAACGATAGTATGGTGGGTTATAGTTTTCAATAGCTATGGATCGTTTATTCAAGTAGAAAACCGATGTTCCTTGACGATAAATGCGTACATACTCAGGGTCATAAGCCACACTAGCTTCTACTGGAGTTAGTGATAGTGCACCTAACCATACCACCATGGTGAAAAGTAATAGTTTACATAACGATTTCATAAAATACCTTCTCTTTTCTACACCTAGGATAATTGCGCTAACCCTATAATGCCTAGTAAATATATATTCATTTTATCCTATGCACATATAATAGAACAATATGTCAAGCTTGTTTTAACTTCCAATTTTATTCTTTGACCCTATCAAGGCATAGGATCTAAGGTAATTTCCACAAGACCTGCTTGAATATTATATGCAATATATTCACCAGTTGGTAGTACCTTCTTAGCCACCTCTCCACGATTCGGAATATTATACACTCTCATAAATTCAGCTTTACCGTCATCATAACTCAATCCAGATGTATCAAATTGGAGCGGACTCCCCTTAAACATAGTCACAGATGTAACAGTACCTCCACCAAGTCTAATCCACATTTTATAATTCGAGTATTGCCAAATATCATTATAATGGGTTTCATAGGTACTCATTTTTGTTGGATTACCAAATGTTTGTAATACTTCATCCTTTGTAGAGCCGATATGTATTCCTTTAACACTTTCAGAGTATGGTCCTGGTATTTGTTTAAACAGAGCCTGACCATTATACACAATTCGATCCATACTATTCCCTAAAATAGTAAATCCCACAGGTAATGCACGATTTCCTGCCGCTTCATGTATAATTAACTCCCCACTACCAAACTTGCTATAACCTGCTAATTTCGTAACATCTAATACTTGGGCCCCATTAATGTATCCATTTTGGATGTTGAAAACAACTTGACCATCTAGAGTCTTCCATTCTCCAGACATTCTGTTCACTAAATTTTGCTCATACTCGCTGTAATCGTATGCATGTACCCCCGTGAACAGCAAGGAACTTACCGCTAGGCAACCGACTAAACATTTTTTTAGCATCGCACTTCCCCCTTATGAAATACAAATGATATATTATCTTTATTATACCGTACCTATTTATAGGTGGTCAATTGAATACGGCCCTAACAATTTTTATTAAAAACTATACATTGTATAAACTCTTGTACTCCCACGCCATAAAATATTTGAATACATGATGCATAGAATAGGTTGGACATATACTATTCGAGATAATTTATGGTACTATTAATTCATTTTACAAACAAAAGCCATACTCAATCTGATAATTCAGATGAGGTATGGCTTTTTAATATATCCACTAGAATTTATATTCGACAGCTATCTTAGTATAATCACCTAAGTCAAATTTTTCTCCTCCGTATAAAGTATCTCTACTATGAATACCTTTTGCATTAAATGTATAAGATGCATATACATTAACATTCTGCACTGGTGTATATCTACCTCCTACAGTAAAGCTTTGTACACCATCTAAATAACGATCTGGCAATGAATTAGTTCCATTACCACCGATAAATGATCCATGCTCAAAGTATTTATAGTCTGCATATGCATTCCAGGAACCAACATGTTTCTGTTCTGGATGCCCCACATCTAACCGAATCGTCCAGAATTTAGGATATGAACCAATGCGTCTACCTTTAGAAGTAATAACACTATTATCATAGGTGTATTGATTTTCACCATTTAAATATTTACCAAAAGATGTTCTATTTTGCCCTATATCTCCTGACACAGTTAACGTATCAGATGGCTTCCATACTAGTCCTACTCCGATCACATTAGCTATCTGATTATATTGATATACATCATTTCCAGAAGTATTCGCATACTGCAATGTATGAATCGAATCCTGTATTGATCGCATATACCAAGCTTGTACACCCCAGTGATTATTTATTTGATGTTTGAGTTGTGTAAAGAACGCTTTATTAACAGATGGAATCGTATCTTGAACAAGTACATTACCAACAATAGGAACACGGTACCCTTCTTGTTCCAATAAGTGTAAAGGAAGTGAACTATTATTCTCTGGTTTCCAAAGCTCACTCGCTAACAACAATAAGACCCGTTTAGCTAATGGGGAAATATTACTTTTCACGAATCCAGTCGCTCTAGACCCATTAGGTAGTTTCTTAGTCAATGTCATCCATGCTGTATCTTTATTCCAAAGCGATGTAATTGCTTTTGCTTTCGCTTCCTCTTGTGTCATACGAACAAACTTGAAAGCATCAAACTTAGATGAAATGATTCCACCGTACCGTCTACCACGATTCGTCGTTCCCAAATCCTCTAGCACATCATTTCCTAAATAGGTTCCATATCCATAAAAATCTGAATGTAATTTATAGGAACCATCCTTTAACAAACCAGAATTAGATACATACCTGGACCAATCCTCTTTATTTTCTCCTACTTGCATTGTTACATCCCAAGCTTTTGTAGCATCTTTTTCTAACAATGCTGTATCATTAGAAGCGCTCTTAGTATATACTTGTGGCAAGTCCGTAGTCATATATTCACCTACAACTTGACCAGCCGTATTAGTAACAGTCACTTTCCTCCATATGAAACTATTCATATAGTATTGACCACTTCGATCATGTAATTTTTCATACAATTTAGGGTCATCTTTTTCAATGACCTTCATATATGTATCTATAACTGCTTTTTCCTCTTCTGGAGATTGAGCTGCTTCTAGTTTATCCCGTAGCGTTTTAAAATTATTTACATGCACACTACCATCTGCATACTCTCCTGTTAAGCCCGCCTTATCAAATGAACCTTGTCCTAACCATTCATCTTTTGTTGGTGGTCTACTAAATGATGTTTTAACAGCATGTGTATAAGCAGAATCGGTAATACCCGTACTACGACGGAAATCTCCATATCCCATTCGTACTTCTGTCATCGGGCTTGACCATATGGCTCTCACACCATCATAGGAATCATTAAACCAGTATCCAGTCATGCCAAGGGCTTCATATAAACGACCAACCGACCATTTCCAGTCATTCTTATGATGATTGACTTCTAATCGTTTTACCGTTACTGATTGTATGCCTGCATGCGTTCCAGCATCAATTGACTGTTCTTTTCCCTTATATGATTTAGTCTCTACCGCAACATCTATCGAGGTATCTTTAGTCACAGTTCCTTTCACTCCTACCTGTACTGAGGAACTATAACCATGATTAGCCTTTTCTAAATAATTTTTATATGCATCTCCAATGGTACTTGTTGCTGTCACTCTAGCCTCTGTAGGTTTTTCTTTACCTGTAAAATTACTCCACGCACCATGATAGGACCCGTAAAATGTAAGAGGTTCTTGGATAGATTCTTGACGGATGAACCAATTCAACGGCGTATTAGAAGCTTTCTGTGATAACCTTGTAATTCCTTGGTAGCTACGTTCACTACTATCCGCCCCAAATTTCATGTGTAAACCTACTTTATACATTCGCTCTTGATAAGCTTGGGCATCATCACGATGATTAAAGATATTATCAACACCTATGTAGGCAAGGGAATCTTTTCCTATTTTCTTTTGGATCATAGCATTCCAAATAGCAAAACTTTTACTTTCGTAGGTTTGTTTCCCTTTTTCTGCAAAAGCGTATTGTGAATCGCCATTGCCCAAATCATTATGTACATAGTTACCATTATTAGCAATAGTATTACTATCTAACATATGAATATAGTAATCTCCCCAAAGAGATGCTTGCCAACCAGATTTTTTATTTTCATACTGCAATCCTATATCGATTTTATGTACAGGTTTATTTAATAACTGTGCCGGCATCGTTGGGTCACTGATATTACGAGCATGTAAATAGGTATAGCCAAGTCGTGTAGAAAGGTTAGTGTTGAGGGCATATTTTATTTCTCCTTCTACGCCTGTAATTTCAGCTTTCCCTATATTTTTAAAGCTATAAATCATATCTGGAGGCATCATCCACGTATTCTTACCTGCATCTGGATTAAAATTCATCAACTTCCCGGTAAAATAGGTTGTCATATAATTTTTTATATCATTATGGAACACCATCATACGACTGTGTAATCGTTTCGTATCATATTCAAAACCAAGGTCTACATTGATAGATTTTTCTGGTTTTAAATTAGGATTGCCAATCCAATAATAACCTAACTTACCAACACCAAAATCATATGGCATCCCTGCATACATTTCCCAGTTATAGTATAATTCCCCCATACCTGGTTCTGTATAAGCAGTTCCCACATTGGTTTTGATTCGATAGTTTCTATTTCCATGTACATAATGAGTTAGCCCTAAATTAAATGTCACTGTATTACCGAATAAATTACTATTGTCCCATCGAAGGATAGGTGTGAAGAAGGTATTCTTATTTAACTGCCAAAAATCTGAAATGGCAATGTTCATTTTTCTAATATTTGAAGTACCAATAGTCTGACGATTTCTACGACTTGTTCCCTCTTCTGTAAATGTTTTCCCATGCCATTTTAACGTTTTTGCATCATAGTATCGACGCATAATAATATCATCATCTGGCAAATCACCATCCTCATTAGGTGTTCGTAGACTTTCATTTTCAGCACGCAATTCTTCTGCAAATGTATGGATTCTATCTTCATCTTCTACATCATTGGTATAATCCTGATAGGTATAGCTAGGAATGACCGCCTTCCCTTGATGATTTTTATACCCATATAATTCATAAGCCTGATCATATTGTGGTATATCTGCTTCATCACGATACAATGCATAATCATAGACTTTGGAACTAGGCTCACCAACACCTTTATCACTATGAAGATTTTTATCAAAGTCCCATGGATTTATATATCTTGTATATATAGATTTCGCACTTTTCAACCGACTACCTGATCCGTTCTCTTCACTATAGCCCACTCGGTAGGATAAAAAATGATGGTTACCTGCTTGTTGATTTAAAGTAGCATTTAATTTCCATTCACGGTGCTTCACATCATCAATATAATGCAACGTATTTTTGCCTTCATAGGGAGAAAAGATAGCGGTGGATGAAATCGTTTTATCAAATTCTTTCTGATTATAAATAGATAAATCAACTTTCCAGTCTAGATTTTTTTGATTATTTCCTGCGTATGTAAGTTGATGTCTCCATCGTTCTATATTTCTTCCATAATGTACTACTGGATCAGGAGCATCATTGGAATGTTTAATATCCCTATTTGTATCTTCCTTCCAATGTGTAGACTGTACACTGAAATGATGATTTGCATTGGCATCATACTCAGCATGAAATCCTAGCTCTTTAATATCTCCATAGTATCGTAATGCATTATGCACACTTCCCGATTGATTCATGGCCCCTATAAATTCTTTTTGACTATAAATAGGCATAATATCCCGTTTACTACTATATAAAGAAACTCTACCTTTCCCTATATTTCCGGAATTAGCTCTAATAAATATATTCTTATAAGGTAACACACCATGATCGCCTCTTATTCTACGTCCTTCTACATTCAACTCCAGTTGACTATGTTTAGTCGGTTTTGCAGTTACAACGTTGATGACGCCCCCCATGGCATTCGCTCCATATTTAGCCGAAGAAGCACCTCTAATAACCTCAATACGATCAATGGACTCTGCACCTAAACGTTGCAATTCATCCCCTTGACCTAAATAGGCTTCCATCTCTCCCATCACTGGCTGACCATTAATAAGTATTAGCGTATGACGAGGCTCTGCTCCACGAATTGATAGAGCCACTCGACCCATAGCATCTACAGTTCGACTTACCCCAGTTTCAGTAAAAATAATATCTTCCACAGATTTAGCTTGCTTGTTAGCAATATCTGCTTTTGAAATCACTGTTGTTGATAAACTTTCATCTTTTAAACTTTCTATAATTGGATTTGCACTTACATATACAGAATCTGCTGTTGCACCTTGCACACTGCTTAATGAAAGTAAACACCAAGATGCTATAGCTCCTGATATCCATGCTCTCTTACTTCTATACATTTACAACACATCCTTTCATAAATTAGTAATGATTATCATATTTACTATATGCCTTTCAAATAGGTACTGTCAAGAAATAAATCATCCCTCTTATAAATTATTAAGGCTATACAATCTATAATCTGTCAATTGTAGTATAACAGCACAAAAGCCATACCCCTATCTGTTTCCAGATAGGGGTATGACTTTTCTATATCGGCAGTTATATAAACTACTTCTCGTATGTCATGATTATTGTGGCAAGTTACCCACTTTATCAAAGAGTTGTCCTGCTTCTTTGATACGCTGTTCGCTACCCATGACGACGATGTGGTTATCTTTTAATACTTTTTCAATGACATCTGCTAATCCACGTAAGTCTTCTACTGTTGTTTCCAAGACTTGTTGACGGAAAGCTGTCATATTTTCTTCATTGGTCTTGCCAAAGTATAAACTCATAGCACGAGCTCCTTGTAAGAATGGTGTATTCGATACATCCAATCCGCTCATTGTGCCAATGATATATTTACGCATTTCTCGAGGAGATAAATCTAATTCACGCAAATACGTAGGTAATCCATCATACACTTTCAGCGTATTTTCTAAGTTTGGATCACGGTAGGAACAAAATACCATATTCCCATTATTATGGAAATTAGCAAAGGCTCCATAGGCCCCACCTTGTACACGAATTAAATTCCATAAGTAATCATAGCGCAACATAGTTTCTAGAACGCTCATAGTACCTGTATGTGTACCCCCATGATCACGGAAGTTACCACCTTTTGCCACATATTGTACCTTACCAGATGTAGCTAAGCCTTCATTCACGTAGGATTGAGTCATAGTTAGCTGTGCTTCCCAACTATCGTCACTCAAAACATTAGTAATATCGTCTAAGTGTGCTAAGAAAGTTTCTAGTTCTTCCGTAGTACCTACAAAAGATACTTCCAAATTATCTTTACGGAACAAACGTTGTTGCACTTTTACCAATTGTTCTGTCACACCAGCTAATAATGTTTCATTATCTAAGACTTCTACTAAACGGCGGAAATAGCCTAATGTATCTTGGTCTCTAAATTTACCAACTTTCGATACTTTTGCCATAAGCAAGTTAGTGACAATTGTATTACCACGACGGAATGCTTCTGTATCCCAGATAGCTTTTCCTTCTTTTAACAATTCTACAAGGCGTTCTTGGCTATCAAACTTTGTACGTCCAACAATCTCCCCTAAAATAGATGTTAAATGTCCAATATTGGATGCTAAAGCCTTACTACGAACGACCGCTAATGGTACAAATGCATCACGTTCATTATGGATAGACACTGGTAATACATCCATGGTATAACCACCTAAATGCAGGTTAATTTCTTTTGCTATCTCTGCATAAGTAAAACCTTCTGTATCTAGTCGGCCTAATACATCTGACAATAACTCTGCATAGAATACTTCATCTTCTTGTAGTGACTCCATATTAAAGTACAAACTAACATAATTAATCCCCCGTGCAGGTACATCAATATGGTGAACACGAATACCTTTATGGTCAATTTCACGACGTGGTGTCACTTCTACGACTGGAGAAATATCAGACAATTCTAATAAAGGAATCGTCGCTAGCGCTTCTTCAGAGTCAATAGCTTGTTGCATTTCTTTTAATTTCGCTGTTTGGTCGATAATGTGAGCAATCTCCTCTTTCGTCATTGTCGCCTTTATGGCCGCTAATTTTTCTTTATCTTCTTGTTCTTTTTTTTCTTGCAATCCTTTTTCAGGGTACAAGGAAACTAAACCTTTATGCGTGTTATCTAGGATATACGTACGCAACAAGTTTTCATAGAAATCAGTAGATAATCCTTCACGAAGTGCTTTCAATATAGGCTCATATTGTAACAACTCAATAGGATCTTTGTCATATAGCCAATTATCCATCACTCGTAAACCGTAAGCAAGACCAATTGGACGACCTCCAAAATCAGCTTCACGCAAGATAAACTCAATGCGATTTAAAGATGCCTCTAATAATTCCTTATCTAATCCTGCACCCACTAATTGGCGTAATGTAGTTTCCACTACATCTTGCAACTGTGCTTGTTTTTCGATTTCAGAACCAGTCACACTAATTTCAAACAGTGGCTGACGAATGCCATCCATATAGGAACCACTTACATCACTACCAATATTCGCTTTCACTAATGCTTCTTTTAATGGAGCTGAACCAGATGTAAATAAGGCATGATTCAACACTTCAAACGCTAGGCTTTGAGTGAACGTCATTTCTGGGAATACATAGGTCAAAGAATGAATCGCTTTGCCCTTATCGCTTTCATCATTACCAATACCATATGGGAAAGATGCCACTACTGGTTCAGATAAAGGAGATTGCATAGCAATAGTAGAATTTACTTCAATGGCATGGAAGTTTGACAAATATTCCTCATCGATAAATGCCAAGGTTTCTTCAATATTCATATCCCCATATAGATAGATATAACTATTGGATGGATGGTAATAGGATTCATAGAATGCTTTAAAGTTCTCATAGGTCAAATCTGTTATATTTTCAGGATATCCACCAGAATCATGTCCATAAGTAGTATCAGGATATAACAACGCCATTTTATGATGATCTAATTGAGAGTCAGGCGAGGAGTAAACCCCTTTCATCTCGTTATATACAACACCTTTATAGGTCAATGGATCTTCTGGAGATTCCAATTCATAATGCCATCCCTCTTGCATAACGATCATCGGATCCTTAGCTACACGAGGATAGAATACGGCATCCAAATAGACATCCATCAAATTATGAAAGTCTGCATCATTCTTACTTGCCACTGGATACACTGTTTTATCAGAGTATGTCATAGCATTTAAGAATGTGTTCAAAGAGCCTTTTACTAGTTCAACAAAGGGCTCTTTTAAAGGAAATTTACGAGAACCACACAGCACAGAATGTTCCAAAATATGAGCTACCCCTGTGCTATCATGAGGGGGTGTACGGAATGCTACATGAAATACTTTATTTGTATCTTCCGTATCTATGTATAATAAACGAGCACCAGATTGCTCATGCTTAAGCATGTAGGCTGTGCCATTCACCTCTTGAACAGGTTCAATTCGCTCTACACGAAAGCCTGCATAGACTGTATCTAACTTCATAATACCTCTTTTCTATCTACTAAACATGCAACGGCCATCCCTAGTAAACTAGTTCTGACCGTTGTTATATATGTGTATAACATTTTGTCATAATGCTAACTAATTATATCATGTTCTCACTGAGAATCATAATACAAACAAATGGATAAGACCGGCAAAAATCCAAATGACAGTTCCCCATTTATACGCTTTTCTACCAATCCCAAAAGCAATGCCATGACTCATATTATATCGTGTCACTCCATAAGGAATCAGAATATACAATAACCAAGCAAGAATCATATAGGAAAATTCTAAGCCATACCGTACATGCGCTGCCAACAAACCTACGATAAAAATAGTATCCCAAATCCAACGATCATATACATTCTTAGGTACTTGTTGCCCTTCTAAAATAGGGCGCAAATGAGATACCGAAACAATTTCTAACACTTGTACTAGGGCCATACCTAATGCAATAGCACAAATAGTTTGTACAATGGTGACTCCATCAATTCCTAACAATGTAATATTCCCAGTCACACCATACACAGCAACAACAATCATACCCAACAATTGTAATGCTTTTGTAACTTCTTCTTTTTGCTGTTCCTTCACCGTCGATTGTTCATAAAACATACGTTGAAAGGGTGTAGAAATTCGATTCAATACTAAAGCTACAAAAATTGCCATCATAGAAACCATGTTATACCTCCCCTAAAAATACAGTTAATAATCGATTTAACTCAATTTGGTCATAGGTACCCATCAACTCACGTGCGGAATGCATGGCCAACAGTGGTAAACCTACATCCATAGTTCGCATCACTAATTGCGCTGAAGAAATAGAGCCTACTGTAGATCCGCCTGGAATATCCGATCGATTCACATAAATTTGATGCTTAATGCCATGGGTCTCACATAAATCGGTCACAATCGCTTGTGCCACCGCATCTCCCGCATAGGATTGGGAGCTAGCTATTTTTAAAACTACGCCACCATTCAAAGTTGGATAGTTAGTAATATCATTTTTCTCGCCATAATTAGGATGATATCCATGAGCCACATCAGAAGAAATCATGAACCCTTTTGCAATATCCACTTCACAGGCTTCTTCTGAGAATCCTAAAGCACGGTACACACGGCGTACTACATTTGGTAATAACAAGGAGGCTCCTCCTTGTTTTGTACGACTTCCCACCTCTTCGTGGTCAAATAGGAATGCCATACGAATCCCTGTAGCCTGTTGTTTTTTGGCACTTACAATTCCTTGTAAGCAAGCATAACAGGATGTAAGATTATCTAATCGTGGCGCACTGATATATTCCGCATCAAAGCCAACAGTTTCCACTGTATCCGTATTATACACGGTCAACTCATAGGATAAAATATCTGCTGGTTCACAGCCAATTTCTTCGGCTAATAAGGCTTTTAATAAAGTTTTGTCGTCTTCGTACTCCGTGCCAAGGCCACGCATTAAAATGAGTGGTAACATCTCTTTTTGCTTGTTAAACACAGCCTTTTCATTAACTTGTCGATTCATATGAATCGCTAAGCTAGGGATAGTAGCCACTGGCTTTGCTATATCTACGTAATGCGTCTCTAGGTCTAAATCTTTCCCTTTTGTCACAACCACACCAGCCAGAGAAAGAGGTCGATCAAACCAAGTATATTGAATTAATCCACCATAACTTTCTACATTCAGCTTACCATACCCTTTGTCCGTAATCATGGCATTAGGCTTCACTCGGAACCCAGGAAAATCTGTATGAGCAGAGGCAATACGTAATGTCTCTCTTGGATATTCCCCAATATGGAATGCCACTAAAGTAGTACCATATACGTCAATGACATAATCCCCTGCCACCAAATTCCATTCTTCATCCATCGATAAAGGTGTAAAGCCTTGTTCCTCTAAGCGACGATACGACTCCTCCACCGTATGATACGGTGAGGTAGAGCTTTCAATATAATCAAAAAAGTCAGCATACATAGTTGCGACTTCATTCTGTTCACACATAGTTCCTCCTATGAAAAATACCATAGGTACAACGTACACTATGGTATTGTCCACGCTTACTCTGGTAAGCCTACTGATTCTAAATTTGTTGTTGTTATGGTTTCAATCTCACCGGCATCACACAACTCTGCTACTTTAGGATCAATTGGTAGTCGGCCTAGTAACAATAAATTGTATTTTTTCAATACTTCATCAATGTGACTTTCACCAAAGATTTTATAATCTTTTCCATTATCTGGGCAATGGAAATAAGCAAAGTTTTCCACTACACCAATAATAGGTACTTGCATCATATCCGCCATTTTTACAGCTTTTTCCACAATCATAGACACTAAATCTTGAGGAGATGTAACCACGATAATACCGTCCAATGGTAAGGATTGGAATACCGTCATGGCTACGTCTCCTGTTCCTGGAGGCATATCCACGAACAAGTAATCTACATCGCCCCATACTGTATCGGAGAAGAATTGTTTTACTACATTACCTACCACAGGACCTCTCCAAAGGACTGGATCCGATTCATCATCTAATAGCAAATTCACAGACATCACTTTCACGCCATTTTTAGACACGATAGGATACATCAATTTACCATCATCGCTACGCACTTTGTCTTTCAAGCCAAATACTTTTGGAATCGATGGACCTGTAATATCTCCATCAAGAATCCCTACAGATTTACCTTTACGAGATTGACTCACCGCCATCAAGCTTGTGACCAAAGATTTACCAACACCGCCCTTACCGGATACAATGCCGATGACCTTTTTCACATGACTTCTATCATTTGTTTTTACTGTCAAATCTACTGGTTGTTGCGTACCGCATCCGCTAGAAGATGCGCAACCGCCGCAACCACCGTTATCTCCACATGCCATTATAAACCTTCTTTCTATATGTCTGAAAGTCCTTAGAACTTTCTTTACCAATATAAGTACTGCCATTCACACCTATGAATGTATGGTATATCCTATATATCTATAGGTATATTCCTATTATATCATAGGATATAAAAATTTTGTAACACTCTCATATAAGATAAGCGCAACATAGTCATAAGTAACCAAAACAATTACCTTATATATGTTGCGCTCGTAATTCATCTTTATAAAATACATGTGCAGTGGAAATATTTAGTCCCCACAATACTCACGTGTCAATTCTCCAATAATTTGCATGCCTTTGCGGATGTCTTCAAGAGATGGCACAGTATAGCTTAAACGGAAGTGTTGTCCATAGGGAACGCCATCAGCAGCAAAAGCTCCACTTTTCACAATGCCTACTTTTCGCGCAATGGCCTCTTCAAAGAAAGCGTCACAGTCCACGTGGTCTGGCAAAGTCATCCATATAAACATTCCTCCCGTAGGTTCTGTTAGATGTACTTTAGAACTACCGTATTGACGAAATGTATCTAACATAACATGGCATTTTTCTTGATACACCTTACATACCTTTTGGATTTGCTCATCATAATCGATATGTTCTAGCAAATGGCTTACTACACGTTGTGTGACTAATGGCATTTGACCATCACAATTATTCTTCATCACTTGGATAGCTTGGATTACTTCGCTTGGACCATACAAAAAACCAACTCGCAATCCTGCAGAAATCGTTTTAGAATAGGACCCTGCATATAGCACACGATTATCCGTATCCATTTCTTTGAAAGTAGGCACTCGCTCACCGCCAAAGCGAATTTCTCCATACGGATCATCTTCGTAAATGAACAAATCATAAGCTTTTGCAATTTCATAAATCGCTTTTCTTCGTTCTAAAGGCATAGTAATACCTGTAGGGTTTTGAAAGTTAGGAATCAGATAGATATATTTACCTTTTCCAGATTTTGCCGCTTCTTCCAAAGCTTCTGGAATCATACCATCCCCATCGGTAGGAATGCCTACCGCTTTGGCTCCCACACTACGTACCGCATTAATCGCACTGGTGAACGTATAGGCATCCATGTACACTTCATCGCCAGCATCACACACTGTGCGAGGTACTAACCCTAAATCTTGGCCTGCCCCGATGGACAATAACAACTGTTGGTTTTGGGTAGGCATATGATGCACATGTACCAAACGATGCAATGTTTGCTCTGCTAACTTCGCATCTCCTTGCATAGGACCATATTGTAAAATCTCTAATGGATTCGTATGTACAATGTAGTCAAAGGCAGCTTGAATTTCCGCTACTGGCACCACTTCACCAGCTGGATTTCCTATCCCAAAACTAATAAATCCAGGAATCCCTGCGCCCCGTTCAAACACATCTCGAATGAAATTAGGTCCTTTGCTAATAGACCGTTCTGGCAATACAAATGCCATAAGAATCACTCCTTTTATATTTCTTATTTATTTCAATACTATAGCTATACAATCATAAAACATCAAATATATAATAAAAAAACTATGTATAGGATACGCGTATATAACTGATAGTTACACCATATCCCTCTCAGATATGATAAACAGGAGCAACAGAGTTGCTCCTGTTTTTGCATGTTATATACTATAGCCTACATCATAATTTACACCATAACTTGGCATATATCTGACATACTGAGACAATATAAATCGTATCATCTAGTTTGCTACATGCGCTTGTTCTTCAATAGTTAACAAGCAATCGCCACTTTCAATACGGCTACCTTCACGAACATGGATGACACCTACCACACCAGATACTGGCGCTGTAATAGTAGTCTCCATCTTCATCGCTTCTGTCACTACAAGGGCATCACCTTTTTTCACAGCTTGACCCACTTGTGCCACAATTTTCACCACAGAACCGGATAAAGTAGCACCTACCTCACCAGGTTTGGTTGGATCCACTTTATGACGCACCACGCCTGTTGTTTTAATATGTTTGTCATGAATTTTAATCGTTCTAGGTTGACCATTTAATTCAAACAACACATGACGAGTACCATCTTCATCAGCTTCACTCATTTGAATGTATTTGATTACCAATGTTTTACCTTGTTCGATAGTCACTTCTACGCTTTCACCACGTTTCATGCCAAAGAAGAAAGTTGGTGTATCCAATACACTTACATCAGAATAGTCATGTTTGAACGTGCTATAATCAGCAAATACCTTAGAATATAAGCAGTGAGCAATCACATCTTCATCGGTAGTACCTGCCCCTTTCTCTGCTAGTTCTTTACGAACCGCTTCAAAGTCAACTGATGGCAACATAGCACCAGGGCGACCATCCAATGGTTTCTCACCTTTTAAGACAATTTGTTGTAACCGTTCAGGGAATCCCAAATATGGAGTACCAATGTAGCCTTTGAAGAATTCCACCACAGATTGTGGGAAGTCCAATGTATCCCCTTTGTCGTAGATATCTTGTTCTGTCAAATTATTTTGAACCATGAACAAAGTCATATCGCCAACAATTTTAGAAGATGGCGTTACTTTGATGATATCACCAAATAGCATGCTCACTTCATGATACACACGTTTAATGTCTTCCCAACGCTCTCCAAGACCCACACTTTTCGCTTGTTGTTGTAAGTTTGAATACTGTCCACCAGGCATTTCATGTTGGTATACCGTTGTATTTGGGTAAGAAGATGTGTGATCTACTCCTTTGTAGTATGGACGAATAGACCCAAAGTAGTTGGATGCTTCTTCCATGTAGTCTACATTCATAGTTGGTTGACGATCATGTCCAGTCAAACCATAGTACATGGAGCTCATGCTAGGTTGACTTGTACCATTGGCAAAGGCAGAATATGCTAAGTCGATAATATCTACCCCTGCATCTACCGCACGGCCATAGGAGTATATGGCATTGCCAGAACCTTCATGGGTATGTAAATGAATTGGTAAGTCTACGGCATCTTTTAAAGCGCTTACTAAATTGTACGCCGCTTGTGGTTTTAATAAACCAGCCATATCTTTGATGGCTAAAATATTAGCTCCCGCTGCTGCCAGTTCTTTGCCCATATTGACATAATATGCCAAGTTATATTTATCACGGCGAGGATCTAAAATATCTCCTGTGTAGCATAAAGCCACTTCTGCTACTTTACCTTGATTACGAACTTCATCGATGGCAACTTTCATATTATCTAAACTATTTAAGCTGTCAAAGATACGGAATACATCGATACCATTTTTGCCAGCTAATCGGATAAATTCACGCACCACATTGTCCGCATAGCTTGTGTATCCTACAGCATTAGAGCCACGAAGTAACATTTGTAACAAGATGTTTGGCACTTGTTCACGGAACATGCGCAACCGTTCCCATGGATCTTCATGCAAGAAACGATATGCCACATCAAAAGTAGCACCGCCCCAACATTCTAGGGAGAACAAGTTAGGCAATCCCTTCGCAACATGACCAGCCACACGAGCCATATCAGCTGTACGCAAACGAGTCGCAAACAAGGATTGATGCGCATCACGCCATGTAGTATCTGTAAACAATACTTTTGGTTGTTCTTGAACCCATTTAGAGAATTTTTCTGGTCCTAATTCATCCAATTTTTGTTTTGTACCTGCTGCTGGTGCACCTGGTACATTAGATGGCATAATGAGAGGTTCAAATGTTGGTACTTCTTCTTTATGTCCATTGTAACCATTGACAGTTACATCAGCGATGTAGCGAAGAAGCTTTGTACCTCTATCTTTATCTTTTTTTAAGTTGAACAATTCTGGATGTTCATCAATAAAATGAACATTGTAATCCCCAGATTGGAACACTTCATGTTCTAATACATTCACCAAGAAGTGCACATTCGTTTTTACACCACGAATACGGAACTCCCGCAAGCAACGCAACATTTTACGGATAGCTTCTTCTGTGGACAACGCCCAAGATGTAGCTTTTACTAGCAAGGAATCATAATATGGTGTAATAACTGCACCGGTGAAAGCATTACCACCATCTAAACGAATACCAAAACCACCAGAGCTACGGTACGTAATTAATTTACCTGTATCTGGCATGAAATTATTGTTTGGATCTTCTGTAGTAATACGACATTGGATAGCTACGCCTTCACAACGAATATTTTCTTGTGCAGGAATGGCTACCGCTTCACTGTGCAATGCATGACCTTCGGCAATGCGAATTTGCGTATGTACAATATCGATGCCTGTGATCATTTCTGTCACTGTATGTTCTACTTGGATTCGAGGGTTGACTTCAATGAAATAGAAGTTTCCATCTGCGGTTACCAAGAATTCTACCGTACCAGCACTGACATAGTTCACATGTTTCATGATTTTCACAGCTGCTGCACAAATACGGTCACGCAAATCACGGGATAAGGCAAAGGCTGGTGCCACCTCTACTACTTTTTGATGTCGACGTTGGATGGAGCAATCCCGTTCATGTAAATGTACGATATTGCCATGTTCATCACCGATAATTTGGACTTCGATATGTTTTGGCTCTACAATTAATTTTTCTACGTACACATCATCATCGCCAAACGCCATTTTTGCTTCAGATTTTGCACGATCATAAGCATCGCGAAGTTCTTCATATTTTGTTACTTCACGCATACCACGACCACCACCGCCATTCACGGCTTTGATCATCAATGGATAGCCATATTTCTCAGCAAATGCTTCTAATTCTGCAAAGTCTTTCAATGGACCATCACTGCCAGGAATCATCGGTATATCTGCTTTTTTGGCTTGAATACGAGCATTTACTTTGTCACCGAACATCACTAAATGTTCTACTTTAGGTCCGATGAACGTAATCCCTTCTTCTTCACAACGTTGTGCAAAATGTGCATTTTCAGACAAGAAGCCATATCCTGGATGGATCGCGTCCACATCATGTTCCTTCGCAATACGGATAATATCTTCAATATCTAAGTATGCATCTACAGGTTTTTTACCTTCCCCTACTAAATAAGATTCATCTGCTTGATTGCGATGTAATGAAAGTGCATCTTCGTTAGAATAAATAGCTACCGTACGGATTCCCATTTCGTTACACGCACGAAGTACACGAATAGCGATTTCACCACGGTTTGCTACTAATAGCGAGCGTATTTGTTTCATCATAATCCCTCCTCAACTTTGCATATTCCAGTATTACTACCATTAGGAATAGACATTTGTATACCTCATTATACTCCTAAACGTTGAAATTAGCTAGATATAAACAGTGGTTATTGGTAAAGTTCCTAAAAGAATTATATGAATATAAAAAAAGCCGATATACGACTTTTATCTATACGACAGAGTATGTATATATTTTTTGTAATCATTGACCATATTATCACTTTCTATGATATGATAAATTATATAATCTACATTTGGATACATATATAATTTACTCAACTACAAGGACATCTATGCAACCTATTTTATATTTCACACTTTCATTAGATCATGCTCCATGCTCCATGAATCAAGCTATCCGAGAGCAAAAAGTATCACAAGCTATGCGTCGCCGTCTTCGTCGTGAAGGCTCGTTCCTTGTGAATGACAAAACCGCCACTTGGGATACCTTACTACATCCAGGTGATTCCGTAAAAGTTCACCTCACTAAAACATCACACATCGACCCTACCCCTATGGACTTAGACATTGTCTTTGAGGACGACCATCTGCTGGTCATCAATAAACCTGCAGGCATGCTTATGCATCCTACTTCCTCTGAAAGATACCATACACTTGCTAACGGCGTATTAGCATACTTTGAAAACCAAGGTATGAACGCTAGCTTTCACCCTATCCATCGACTAGATAAGGACACCTCTGGTCTCGTTATCATTGCTAAGAATGCCTTGGTTCAACATGCTTTCACCAAGCAGCATTCACGCATCCAAAAAGTATACGATGCTATAACTGATGGTATTATTCCTGTCAGTAAGTTATCCATTCATTTCCCTATTGCTCGCTTAGAGGGTAGCATTATTGAACGTTGTTCTCATCCACTAGGGCAATCTGCCCATACAGATATCACTGTAGTTCGAAAACATCCACATCATACTCATGTGCGCTGTTATCTGCACACAGGACGAACTCACCAGATCAGAGTCCACCTTAGTGCTTTAGGATACCCACTTGCAGGCGATGATTTATACGGAGGCTCCTTAACGTGGCAAACCAAACAATGCCTCCATGCCACAGAACTACATTTTATCCATCCTATGACACAAGAGTGGATCACATTGCAAGCACCATTACCAGAGTATTTTAATAAAATTCCATAACAAAAAAACTGACACACCCTAAGAGCATGCCAGCTTTTCTCAAATCAAGTTAAATTTTATTGTTGCAACCTAATACATTTTTAATTTTATGTTGCACCATAGCTTGGATAGCCTCACGGCCAGGTCCCAAGTATTTACGAGGGTCAAATTCAGCAGGATTGTTTGCTAATACTTCACGAATGCTTGCAGTCATCGCTAAGCGCAAGTCTGTGTCGATATTAATTTTGCACACTGCCATTGTGGCTGCTTTGCGAAGCATATCTTCAGGCACCCCTTGTGCACCTGGAATAGCGCCACCAAAAGAGTTACATTTTTCTACGAATGCTTGTGGTACAGAAGATGCCCCATGCAATACGATTGGGAAGTTCGGCAATAATTCGCCTACTCGTTGTAAACGACCAAAATCTAAGTATGGAGTGCCTTTAAATTTATACGCACCATGGCTTGTACCGATAGCAATCGCCAAGGAATCAACGCCAGTTAAACGAACGAATTCAGCGGCTTCCTCTGGATCGGTAAACAACGCATCTTTCTCGCTAACGTTTACGTCATCTTCCACACCTGCTAAACGACCTAACTCACCTTCTACTACAACGCCATGTTTATGAGCATATTCCACTACACGAGCTGTCAATTCTACATTTTTTTCAAAAGGATGTTTAGAGCCATCAATCATAACAGAAGTAAATCCGCTATCGATGCAGTCTTTACAAATTTCAAAATCATCACCATGATCCAAATGCAAAGCAATAGGAAGGTCTGTATCGATTAAAGCTGCTTCCACCAGTTTTGTTAAGTATACAGGTTTTGCATATTTACGTGCTCCTGCAGAAACTTGCAAAATCAATGGTGCTTGCTCCACTTTCGCCGCATCCACAATACCTTGGATAATTTCCATGTCGTTTACATTGAACGCACCAATTGCATAGCCGCCAGCATAGGCTTTTTCAAACATCTCTTTTGTAGATACTAATGGCATAATGGGCCTCCTTGTAGTATATAATTAAATACATTATTAATGACTATATATAGTTATTATACCGTATCTACTAGAGCGATTCAAGAAAAATCTATGTTCTCAAATGTAGTCAATCTTATTGAGAGAGTACTGATTCTATGGTACAATTAAAAGTAAGTCTTTCATAGATTCAATAGAATCTTTCAGTATAGGAGATATCATGGTTAATCGATTTTTACAAGGTACACTCATCTTGACGATTGCGGGATTTGTGGTAAAAGCTATTGGTAGCTTGAACTGGATTTTTTTATCCCGTGTTCTTAGTGGTGAAGGTATCGGTATCTACCAAATGGCATTTCCAGCGTACTTATTGGCTCTGCAGCTATCTAGCGCAGGAATCCCTATTGCCATTTCCATTATGACCGCGGAAAAATTAGCAAAATATGATGTATTAGGAGCCCAGAAGGTTTTTTCCATTTCTTTTAAAATGCTATTTGTCCTCGGCCTATTGTTCAGTATTGCCGTCTACGGTTCTGCCCAATGGCTTATTGACATTAATTTCATTACAGATCCAAGAGCCTACTATTCTTTAATTGCTCTATCACCAGCAGTCTTCTTCGTCACCCTCATTTCTTGCTATCGAGGCTACTTACAAGGATGGCAAATGATGACTCCTACGGCGATTAGCCAAATTGTAGAACAATTACTGCGTGTAGTGGTCATGCTTGGAGCTGCATATATCTTACTCCCTTATGGATTAGATGTAGCTGCCGGTGGGGCTAGCCTAGGCGCTGGTATCGGAGCGATCGGTGCCTTAGTGGTACTCATGTACTATTACTATCGCCTACCAAAACAATTAGACGAACCAATGATAACTACAGAACCACCTGAAAGTTCCAAGTCTATCATTCATCGTTTAATCAACTTGTCTATTCCTATCGCTTTAGCCAGCATGATGCTGCCTATTGTAGCCATGTTAGATGTAGCGATTATCCCACGGCGATTGATCGATATCGGGTATCCGCTCCATGAAGCTACGGAACTATACGGATATTTATCAGGCATGGCAGTGCCTCTTATCAACTTGGCAACCATCATTACGGCAGCCATTGCCACGAGCATTGTGCCAGCTGTTTCCAATGCTGTATCCATTAAAGATATAAAACAAGTCTACTATCGCACGGCAGGTTCTATGCGGTTAACCTTCGTAGCAACGATTCCTTTCACGGTGATGCTATACGTTTTGGCAGAACCAGTAGTATCCACTATTTATAACGCACCACGTGCCGCAGAAGCAACGCAAATCTTAGCGTGGGCCATCTTCTTTTTAGGTCTTCACCAGGTGACGACAGGTATCTTGCAAGGTTTAGGAAAACCACGCATTCCTGTCATCAACATGGGAATCGCAGCCATTGTAAAAGTCATCTTAAACTGGGAGTTAACAGCTATCCCTGCCTTAGGTATTGGCGGCGCTGCTTACGCCACTGTAGCCGATATTGGTTTTGCTGCTCTATTGAATCTTATCTGGATTCATCGTCACACAGGATACTTCATCGACCTTATCTTGTTAGGAAAAAATATTATCTCCGCCTCTATCATGGGCGTGGCCATGTACTATTTCTATCCGATCTTACAAGGAACTATCCCTACCTTCTTTAACATTATGATTACCGCTATCATAGGTACACTTATCTATGTAGCTATCATGATTGTGCTGAAAGGTTTAAATAAAAATGATGGAGCTCGATTACCTGTGGTGGGACGATTCTTTAGATAATTAACAAAAATATATTAATATACCCTTGAAGGATCACTTTCAAGGGTATTTTTTATAGATATATTGCTAACTGCTACTATCATTTATATATCTCTATCACTCTATGTAGCAATATCAACTAAACATTCTGAAAGGTAGCAAAAAAGAACAGCCCAAAAGGACTGTTCTTCTATACACAACCTATTATATAGGTCATTATCTATTTGTCTTACGCGTTTTTAGCAATTTCTACTAATTTCGCGAATGCAGCTGCATCATGTACTGCTAAGTCAGCCAACATTTTGCGGTTGATTTCCACACCAGCTTTTGTTAAACCAGCGATGAAACGGCTGTAGGATAAACCATTCATACGGCTTGCTGCATTGATACGAGCAATCCATAATTTACGGAACTCACGTTTTTTAGCACGACGGTCACGACGAGCATAGTATAATGCTTTCATTACGGATTCGTTTGCTTTTTTGAATAAGCGAGAACGTGTACCGCGGTAACCTTTAGCTAATTTTAAGATTTTTTTATGACGTGCATGCGCTGTTACGCCTGTTTTTACTCTTGCCATTATTGTATTCCTCCAATATCGTTATATGTTACTAAAATATTTGCATCTTATGCGTATGGTAAGCATTTCACTACGCGTTTGTAGTCAGATTTGCTAACCAATGTAGCTTTACGAAGATTACGTTTACGTGCTGGAGATTTTTTCTCTAAAATATGGCTTTTGAAAGCTTTTGCACGTTTGAATTCACCACTACCTGTTACTTGGAAACGTTTAGCCGCTGCGCGACGAGTTTTAATCTTTGGCATTATTCTTCCTCCTAATTACCTTTTTTAGCTAAAATCATTGTCATGTTTCGGCCTTCTAGTTTCGCTTCTTTTTCAACAACCGCTTGGTCAGTTAATTCACCAGCAAAACGAGTCAGCACATTAAGCCCCAATTCTGGGTGGCTCAATTCACGACCGCGGAACATGATCGTTACCTTAACTTTATTACCATCACCTAAGAATTTAGCTGCATTTTTAAGTTTTACATAAAAATCATGATCTTCGATGTGAGGACGAAGCTTAACTTCTTTCAATGTGAAAGTTTTTTGCTTCTTCTTTGCTTCTTTTTCGCGTTTTTGTTGCTCATAACGGTATTTACCATAGTTCATAATGCGACAAACTGGTGGTTTACCATTAGGGGCTACTTCTACTAGATCTAAATGTTGTTCTTCTGCCATAGCTAAAGCATCACGAACAGACATAATACCTAACTGATCATTATCTGCACTTACGACACGAACTTCGCGAGCACGGATTTCTTCATTAATACGCGGTGTATCTTTGCTAATACTAGTCACCTCCAAAGGGATAAAAAAATCGGATGGCACAAGGCCACCCGAGCATAGTTTATAACTATCTGTACCCAACATTTCATGACATCAGGTGAGAAACGGATGGTTTCTACTTGTTAATACCTAATTAGTATACGCTATTAATTCTTATTTGTCAAGAATTCTCCCTTTAACTTTATATATTATCTGCAACTTTCCAGCAATATACCTTGTAAAATTGCTACCATGTTATAAAAGAAATTTACCTTCATACAAACTGATAAAAAGGCCCTCCCGAAGGAGAGCCTTTCCATATTACGTTCGCTATTGATTAGCCTTGTAATTCGTCTTCAAACCCTTTTTGTAAACGAACATAGGATTGACGGCGTTCTTTAGCTAATTGTTTGTTGATTTCTAACAATTCTTTGCTCATTGCAGGAACTGCTTTACCCAAAGATGTGTAACGAACTTCTTTTCCTAAGAAGGAATCGAATAATTCGTAATCAGGTTCTTTGGAATCAAGGCTGAATGGATTTTTGCCTTGTGCTTTTAATGCTGGGTTGTAACGGTATAGATCCCAGTAACCGGATGCAACAGCTTGTTTAGTTTCAGCTTGTGCATTACCCATACCACCTTTAATACCATGGTTGATACATGGAGCGTAAGCGATGATTAGGGATGGACCTGGATATGCTTCAGCTTCTGCCAATGCTTTCATCAATTGGTTCATGTCAGCACCCATACCAACTTGAGCCACATAGATGTTGCCATATGTCATAGCAATCATACCAAGGTCTTTTTTGTTTGTACGTTTACCTTGCGCAGCGAATTGAGCAACCGCACCTACGCGAGTAGATTTAGATGCTTGACCGCCAGTGTTGGAGTATACTTCTGTATCGAATACGAATACGTTAACGTCTTCGCCGGAAGCCAATACATGGTCAAGTCCACCGAAACCGATATCGTATGCCCAACCGTCACCACCGAAGATCCATTGGGAACGTTTTACAAGGTATTGTTTTTTAGCCAATACTTCTTTTACAGCTTCTGTTTGTTCTACTTTGGAAAGAGCATCGATCACAGCTTTAGCGCGGTCACGAGTACCTTCGCCTTGAAGACGTTTTTCTAACCATAAGTCAAGAACTTGTTTAGTTGCTTCATCAGCAGTTTCAGCGATGGAAGCTACAGTTTCAGCTAATTGTGTACGGATTTTTTCAGTACCGATGAACATACCGTAACCAAACTCAGCGTTATCCTCGAATAAGGAGTTAGCCCATGCAGGACCTTGGCCTTGTTGGTTTTTAGTGTATGGAGATGCCGGCATAGATGCACCCCAAATGGAGGAACAACCTGTTGCATTAGCAATCATCATACGGTCACCGAACAATTGAGTAATCAATTTAGCATATGGAGTTTCACCACAACCTGCGCAAGCACCGGAGAACTCAAGCAATGGAGTTTTGAATTGGGAACCTTTTACAGTTTCTTGTTTCATTGGGTGAGATTTAGTTGGTAATGCTACACCATAATCCCAAGCTGGAGCAAATTCTAATTCGCCATCGATAGGGCGCATTTCGATTGCTTTTCCTTTAGGAGCTGGACAAATGTTTACACAGTTACCGCAACCTAAGCAGTCTAATGGAGATACTGCAATACGGAATTGCAATTCACCTTTAGTCATCATTTCTGGGATTGTTTCAAAGTTTTCAGGACCTGCTGCTGCTTCTTCTGCTGTCGCTAATACAGGACGGATAGTCGCATGTGGACATACGAAGGAACATTGGTTACATTGGATACAGTTTTCTTTGATCCAGTGAGGAACGAATAAAGCGGCACCACGTTTTTCGAATGCTGCAGTACCAGAAGGTAATGTACCATCTTCATAGCCTGTGAAAGCGGATACTGGTAAATCATAACCAGCTTGTGCATTAACAGGTTTTGCAATGTTAGCCACATAGCTTGGGCAAGTTGTGCAAGAAGATTTTTCGAAAGTATCTTCGGAATCTTTTGCATCTTTCCATGCTGCTGGAACTTCTACTTTTACAAGAGCCCCAACGCCTTCATCAACAGCTTTGTTGTTCATTGCAACAACGTCAGCACCTTTTTTACCATATGTTTTTTCAATGGAGTCTTTTAAGTACTCAACTGCTTTGTCGATAGGAATGATTGTATCTTCAGTTAATTTGAAGAATGCAGCTTGTGTAACCATGTTGATACGGCCACCCAAACCAATTTCAGCTGCAATTTTCGCTGCATTGATGATGTAGAAGTTCAATTCTTTTTCAGCAATTGTACGGCGAAGTTTTGCAGGTAATTTTTCTGCTAATTCTTCTGGAGACCAAGTACAGTTCAATAAGAATGTACCGCCATGTTTAATGCCACGAAGAAGATCATATTCATGAACATAAGATTGACGATGACAAGCGATAAATTCTGGTTCAGTTACCAAGTATGGTTTGTTAATTGGATTTTTACCAAAACGTAAGTGGGACATTGTCACACCACCAGATTTTTTGGAGTCATAGTCGAAGTATGCTTGTGCATACATATCTGTATGGTCACCGATGATTTTGATAGCAGATTTGTTAGCACCTACAGTTCCGTCAGAACCGAAGCCCCAGAATTTACATCCAGTTAAACCTTCAGTTTTTACGGATACGCCTTCAGCACGGTTTAAGGACAAGTTAGTTACATCGTCATTGATACCCAATGTGAAGAAACGTTTGCCAGCTTCTGCTAACATGTTATCGAATACTGCTACAAGGTCAGCTGGGATTACGTCTTTAGAAGAAAGACCATAACGACCGCCGAATACTTTAGCATTAATATTGTGTTGAACAAGTGCTGCTTGAACGTCTAAGAATAAAGGTTCAGCTAACGCACCTGGTTCTTTTGTACGGTCTAATACTGCTACGCGTTCTACAGTTTTTGGAAGAGCCGCTACAAAACGATCTGTCGCGAATGGACGGAATAAGTGAACTTGTACGAAACCAACTTTACGGCCTTGTGCACGTAAGTAATCTACAGTTTCAGTAGCTACTTGTGCAGAGGAACCCATTGTTACGATTACGTCAGTTGCATCTTCATCACCATAGTAGTTGAACAATTGGTAGTTACGACCAGTGATTTTGTTGATTTCATGCATGTAATGTTCTACTACATTTGGAACTTCTAAGTAGAATGGGTTAGAAGCTTCACGATGTTGGAAGTAGATATCAGGGTTTTCAGCAGTACCACGAGTTACAGGAGCATCTGGGTTCAACGCACGTTGACGGAATGCTTCTAACGCTTCTTGGTCCACTAAAGGTTTTAATTCATCGTATTCTAATACTTCGATTTTTTGGATTTCGTGAGAAGTACGGAAACCGTCGAAGAAGTTGATGAAAGGAACGCGAGTTTTTAACGCTGTTAAATGCGCAACTGGAGCAAGATCCATAACTTCTTGTACAGAGGATTCTGCTAACATAGCACAACCAGCCGCACGAGCTGCCATAACGTCTTGATGGTCACCAAAGATAGACAATGCTTGCGCTGCGATAGCACGAGCTGCTACGTGGAATACACCTGGAAGTAACTCACCAGACACTTTGTACAAGTTAGGTAACATTAATAATAGACCTTGAGAAGATGTGAACGTAGTTGTCAATGCGCCCGCTTGTAAAGAACCGTGAACTGCTGCTGCAGCGCCGGCTTCGGATTGCATTTCAACAACCTGTACAGTATGACCAAACAAGTTTTTACGACCTTGTCCTGCCCATTCATCCACATGTTCTGGCATTGGAGAAGATGGTGTGATTGGGTAAATAGCTGCCACTTCAGAGAAACCATACGCTACGTGTGCTGCAGCTTGGTTGCCGTCCA